>Ga0307487_1000220_pt1 | contig 46889 bp, 44 predicted proteins | sample CBIW12metaG_FD_203665 | JGI IMG/M metagenome (GOLD analysis project Ga0307487, IMG submission 203665) | Sea-ice brine microbial communities from Beaufort Sea near Barrow, Alaska, United States - CBIW 1.2 | ecosystem: Environmental > Aquatic > Marine > Coastal | place: USA: Alaska | collected... | reverse complement strand
GAACGAATACAGAGCCATAAACAAAAAGACCTTTATCAACTTCTACCCTCTAATTGGAACCAGCACAGAATTAACTGAATTCCTTACAATTCCTAATCCAAAACATATGGGTTCCTCGGAGCGATACAAAGTTTCTTTAAAATCATCAAGTCAGAAATGATCTATCACACGCATTATCTGAATCGAGCCCACGCCAAAGCTGAAATCTTTGAGTTTATAGAAATTTGGTACAATCAAAAAATAAAGCATTCATTCCTCAATTATCTTACGCCCGATCAATTTGGAAAAACAAAAAAAATGAACGCCACTTAAAATAATAGAACTCGAAATTATCAGTTGGATTTTCCTTCAAAAATCCAACTGATAATTTGAGTAGCCCGCGGCAGGCGGCAATAGTAAATCAATCTTTAACCGAGCTTAAAATATTGTCCAGTTTTTTGTAGCAAATCCACAATTGCCGGTGCGAACTATGAGGTTAGCAAGGCCTGGCAGGTAAGAGAAAACTTCAAAGATCTGTTCAGTTGTGGAAAACTTTTCGCTTGGACACTATACAACAAATGGACTGCTGACTCGAAGAAGAGAAAAATAAAAGAAATAGACAAAGTAGTAGAGACATTCAACAACCATATTTCCGGAGTTGTAAATGCATTGATCATGAATCTAAGCAATGCAATGGCTGAACGCCTAAATGGTAAAATTCAAGAACTCAAAACAGTAGGAAAAGGCTATCAACATTTACTAACTTTAGAAGCGCAATACCGTTTTTCCATGGGGCTTAGACCTATATCCTCACTAACTTAGGGGTAGAACCTCATAGTTAAGCCCGAAACAGCCATAAGTTCATCTATCATATCAACAAATCCTGAACCACCATGATTTAATAAGTAGTTAAGTTGAGCTTCACGCTTTGCAGATGGATCATTGATCTCATCAATGTAATCTTGCCATGCTTGTTCATCATCAGGTAATAAAGTAGGTTCTCCGGTATTTCCACCTCCTGATCCATTCTCAGATCCACCTCCTCCACCATTACCTGGCCCAGTCGTTCCTACGGACACACTTCCTGTTTCTGGACCAGAATATCCCGGGGGGCTAACATACCATCCTGCTCCACCCTCATCAGATGGACATTCCACCACGAGGGAGTCTGTACACTCAAGCAATTTTTCTCCACCATCGAGTGGATAGCTCTCACAGATCAACTCAGTATAGTTCTTACATTGCTGAGCCAATTTTTGTCCATTTTTCCCTTTTCGTTCCTCACGTGATCGGAAAAAACGAATAATCTGACCATCTGAGATTTCCCAGCCCTTGACCCGCTTTTCGTCCCAGTCATATTGCAAAACTTCCTCAGAGAATCTCTCACTAAGTGTCTTATTATTATTTACGTTTAGTTTGCTTTGGTTCTCAAATCTTTGACTTGGAAAATACTTCATCAGGTATTTTTTGTAACCACCCTGTTCGTTCTTCTCCAGAATTAGACGAAAAAATGGAAGTTTTTGCTTTTCCATTACCTGTTCTGAGAACTTTTCTCCTTTCACAGGAAAGCCATGAAAATTATATTCTATCACTACTTCAATCACCCGTCCATTATCATGTGTGATTGCCTTATTCCATTGGATTCTTTTGGTTCTTGTTTTAGCTTTTGCATTCACTCCTGATTTGATAGGAACCACAAACTCCTCCGGCGGCCCAAATCACGCTTTGGCATCTTCCACTGCCAGCTGACTACCCGAGACAGGAGCAGCGACCGGTTCTTCTTCACTCACGTAGGAGTTAAAAATCAGGATAATAGTTACGAGCAGAAGTGATTAAAATCCAGATCTACTCAGATAAGTGTAGTTGATGTGAGGGGAAGTGTTTTTCATAAAAGAATGCTAGTTAAGTGTCTAAAAACTTTTTGTTTTTAAAGTTTTTAGAATTAAAAAGAAAGAATACAACAGCTATTTTTTGAAAATTTCTTGACTACTGATGAAAACTTAAGTTTCTATACAACACGCTATTAACCAACAAAACCCGCCACTTCTGACGGGTTTTGTGGTTTAAAAGATTTGAAATAGTGGTATCCGGTAGTATAGCGGTGCACGACAAAAGCATCCTAAATTTTTGCCGGACTCGAGTTTTCGGCTACCCCGGTCTTCGGTCACCCGACTTCCAGCTCATTAATCCTTTAAGAAATCCCTCAACACATAATTCAAAATTCCTCCATGCTTGTAGTAAGCGATTTCGACTTCTGAATCCAATCTTGAGATGACCTGTATTTTTCTTTCATCACAAATTACAGGTTTCACAATCACATCAAACTTTTGATGTGGGGTTAATCCTTCTTCTATTCCCAGAATTGTAAATTGCTCATTCCCTTCAAGTCCAAGACTTTCAGCATTTTCACCAGGCAGAAATTCAAGCGGTAGAACTCCCATTCCAACCAAATTACTTCGGTGAATACGCTCATAGCTCTCTGCAATCACAGCTTTTATTCCTAGTAAAGCCGTCCCTTTGGCGGCCCAGTCTCTCGAAGATCCAGAACCATATTCTTTCCCTGCCAAGACGATCAAAGGAATAAGCTCTGATTGATATTTCTCAGAAGCATCAAATACGCTCATCTCTTCTCCCGAAGGAATATAGGTAGTGAATCCTCCTTCTTGCTTACTCAACTGATTCTTGATTCTTACATTGGCAAATGTACCTCGCACCATCACCTCGTCATTTCCTCTTCGAGAACCATAAGAGTTGAAGTCCGGTCGCTCCACGCCACGTCCATTTAAATAAACACCGGCAGGTGAATCTGGTCTGAAAGAGCCAGCAGGAGAAATGTGGTCTGTGGTAATGGAATCACCCAGTTTCAAAAGTACTCTTGCTTTCACTATATTTTTCGCTTCGGGAACTTCTGTGGAGATACCTTTGAAAAAAGGAGCTTCTTTGATATAGGTACTTGTTTGGTCCCATGGATAGATTTCACCTTCTCCAGCATCTAATTCCTTCCATATATCATTTCCTTCGAAAATCTCTCCGTAATTTTTCTCATAATCATCAGGTGAAAGAACTTCTCTTGCAATGGCATCAATCTCCTCTCTGGTAGGCCACACATCCTTTAGGAATACTGGCGCTAAGTTTGGGTCATATGCGATCGGTTCGTTATATAAATCAATATCCACCCTCCCGGCAATGGCATACACCACCACCAACATAGGAGACATCAGGTAATTCATTTTCACCTGAGGGTGCACTCTCGCTTCGAAGTTTCTATTTCCAGAAAGCACTGCAGCCACTATCAAATCATTTTCATCCACAGCTTTGGCGATATGCTGAGGCAATGGGCCAGAGTTACCAATACAGGAAGTACATCCATATCCCACGGTGTGGAATTTCAAAGCTTCCAAGTCTTCTAATAATTCTGCTTTCTGTAAATAATCGGTCACAACTTTGGATCCCGGTGCCAAAGAGGTCTTTACCCAAGGCTTGACATTTACCCCCAATTCCCTTGCTTTCCTAGCTACCAATCCTGCTCCAAGCATTACCGATGGGTTTGAAGTATTGGTACAGGAGGTAATTGCGGCAATGACTACCGAACCATCATATAGATCAAACTTCTCATGGTGCAATTTAATCGAAACAGTCTTTAACCCGTGTTTAATTTTGGTCTTAATTTTAGTGTCAGCAGGCGCTTCATCAGCTTTGACCTCTTCAGTTTGCCCTCCACCTTCTTCCAAGAATCTAGCAACTTGTCTTTTATCTAAAGGAATGTATTCTCTACCATGGACAGACTCAAGTAATTCGGCAAATTTAGGTTTGAAATTTCGTACCAAAATCTTGTCCTGAGGTCTTTTTGGCCCTGAAACTGTTGCTTCGACCGTGCCCAAATCCAGTTCTACAACGGAACTATATTGGATCAAATTTTCATCTTTTCTCCAAAACATATTCGACTTACAATAGTCTTCTACCAACTGGATCTGCTCTGCAGCACGATTGGTTTTTGCCATATAATCCAGTGTACGATCATCAATAGGAAAATAAGTAACTGTACATCCAAACTCCGGAGACATGTTTGCGATCGTAGCCCTATCTGGCACTGAGAGATGATCCAATCCTGGACCGTACACTTCTACAAATTTGCCCACCACCCCGTGATTCCTCAACAATTCTGTAATAGTCAACACCATATCGGTGGCAGTAGTACCTGCAGGTAGCTGTCCGGTCAAGTTCAAACCGATTACTTCTGGCATGATGAAATAAATAGGCTGACCAAGAATAGCTGCTTCAGCTTCAATACCTCCTACTCCCCATCCTATGACTCCAATACCGTTGACCATAGGGGTGTGAGAATCGGTGCCAACCAGAGTGTCAGGAAATACATTCCCATCTCGTTTGATCACTCCCTGAGCCAGATATTCCAAGTTTACCTGGTGGCAGATACCCATTCCCGGAGGAACTACCGAAAAATTATTGAATGTCTTTTGAGCCCATTTCAAAAATTTATAACGCTCAGAATTACGCTCATATTCCTTTTCTACATTTTTCTGATAACTATAGTTGGTTCCAAAATAATCGACTTGAACAGAGTGGTCAATCACCAAGTCAACAGGAATCAGTGGATTAATCTTACTGGCATCCTTTCCCTTTCTATTTGCCTCCGAACGAAGGGAAGCAATATCTACCACTGCGGGAACTCCAGTGAAATCTTGCATAAGAACTCTTGCCGGTTTAAATGGGATATCATGGTCTGTCCCCTTTGGAGACCAGGCCAGAATGTTTTGTAAATGCTCCCTTGTAATCGCAAAGTCATCGAAATTCCTTAAAGCATTCTCCAATAAAATTCTGATAGAGAAAGGTAAATGCTTGATTGGATGACCGGATTCTTCAAGTTTAGTCAGGCTCCAATACTGATGTGAATTACCATTGGAGTTTAAAGTGGATTTGATCTGATAAGGGTCTAGGCTCATGATAAAAGAAGTGGTTTAGGTTAAAAATTGGGATTTAATAATACAACTCAATATAATGCTTTTGAATTCCTTTGAGGTTGAAATGATCCCTAAAGCCTCACCATATTTCCTGAACTTTTCACATATTTGATTAAAATTCATCTTCCATCACCTAATGACTCTATTCTTACTCAGATTACTTAGTTGCCTTCTCATTATTTCCTCCTTACTTCCTCTGGTCAAACTAGATTATTGGTGGATCCGTGTATTTGATTATCCCAGAGTTCAAAAGCTTACTATTGTGATCCTAATTCTTCTGGGATGGGTTTATTTAGACTATGGTTCATCTAATCTGGAACCTTGGATCTGGATAGGATCACTTGGCCTTTGTGCGTCCTTCCTTATAATCAAAATTTTTCCGTTTACTGTTTTAGGGAAGAAAATGATTGAAACTGTCCCATTTGATGAAAATAATGGAATTCAGATTTTAGTCAGTAACGTCTATCAATACAATACTAAATTTGAGAAGCTGACCTCTCTAATTGATGAAGTAAAGCCCGATTTGATATTTTTGGTAGAAACTGATCAGAGGTGGGAGAAAGGAATTTCATCCATAGAAAATAGCTATCCTAATACGATTAAACTGCCACAGGATAACACCTACGGACTTTTGCTCTATACCAATTTAGAAATCGTAAATCAGGAGATTCATCATTGGATTGATGACGAAATTCCATCTTTAGAATTAGATATCAGATTACGGAATGGGAAAATTATTACCATTTATGCAATCCATCCTACCCCTCCTGTTCCCGGAGAAAATGAAAAGAGTACAGATCGGGATGCTGAAATTCTCTTAGTGGGGAAGAAAGCAAAGGCAAATAATAATCCAACTATGGTGATTGGAGATCTAAATGATGTCGCTTGGAGCTATACCACTGAACTGTTTTTAAAAAATTCGGAATTGGTAGATCCACGAAGAGGAAGAGGTCTTTTCAATACTTTTCATGCCAAAATTCCTCTGATGAGATGGCCGTTGGATCATGTGTTTTTAAGTGAGGAGTTTGGGTTAGCAGACATCCGAGTACAAAAAGCGATTGGTTCAGATCATTTCCCAATCAGTTTAAATGCAGTATTATGTGCTGACAAGGTAACTGAAATCAAAAAAGCAAATGAGAAAGAAAAAAAAGAAGCCCGCGAAAAAATTTCGCGAGCTTAAGACTTTTAAGGTAGGGGGTATGGTCAGTTATTTTCTTTTGCCTCAGCCTTCTTTTTTCTCTTAAATCCTTTGTTGAACGGCCAGGTATATTCCAGTGCGTCCATTCCTCGATTTAAATTATAGGCAGCTGAATCAGCATTTTCCATGGTACTTTTCAAAGTATTGGCAAACTCAGGGTCATTTAATAGCATACCAACTGAATTATCTGTCGAGTTAAACTTCTCTGTGACCTTACCAAGCTCAGATGTCATATTCTGTGCATTTGAGGCAGCAGAATTTAAACTTTCCATGGTATTCTTTAGATCAGTGACCATCGTGGTATCAGTCACCAACTCATTGAATAAATTCCCTTTCTGATTCAATTTAGCAGTAAAGCTTTGAAGTTCAGCAATCATTCTGTTGCTGTTTATAGAAGCTTTATTCAGGTTATTAACGATAGCTCTAAAGTTCTCTGCAAGCAAAGAATCTGTAAGTGCAGCTCCTACCATTCCGTCTCCTTCGACCAGCTTACTGGTTAGATTCTTTAAGTTGCCGGTAATTTCAACTAGATTTTCATTGTTCACCTGAAGAGTTTCCATCATTTGATCGGTATCCAACGGCATTACAGATTCAAGTCTGTCCCCATCCTGAACCGGTGGAGCCATGGTAGTGCCACCGTAGATTACAATGATTTTATTTCCTATTAAACCGTCAGAACTAATCGTCGCTTTGGAATCCTTACGAATAAATTCGACCACTTCTTCCTCCACATTCATCTCAATTTCAACTTGAGCGTCTCCATAGAAATTGATTTTTCGGACTGTACCAATTTTCACTCCAGAAAACCAGATATTGTTCCCTGCCTGTAGGCCTCCGATATCATCGAAAACCGCTTTCAGCTGAATTGCTTTCACAAATTTCTTTTGCTGTCCGCCTAGGGTCAAAATACCCGCCACCAATATTGCTATCCCTACTAAGACAAATATGCCTACGATAACTGATCTCTTATTTTCGCCTCTCATGAGTTGATAAAATTATAATCGTAAAATGATTTTATGCGATGATCTTGAGCATTTGGAAACACCTCTTCGAAAGTGCCTATTGCATCAAATTGACCATCCAACAAAACTGCCATTCTATCTCCTGTTTCCTTTGCGCAGGTAAGATCGTGTGTGATCACAATGGAAGAAGTATTGTATTGCTCTTTCACCTGATTTATCAACGCATTGATATCTCCGCAAGTGATCGGATCCAAACCAGCTGTTGGTTCGTCATAAAGCATAATTTCCGGCTCAAGAATCAATGTACGAGCCACACCTATTCTTTTTTTCTGACCTCCTGAAAGCTCAGAAGGCATTTGGTTAATAGATTGTGGTAGTCCAACACTGTCTAAAAGCTCTTCTATTTTCATCGTAATTTCCTTCTTAGTCAAGTTCTTTACGTTTCTAACTAATGGAAACTCCATATTCTCACGAACTGTCATGCTATCATATAACGCAGAATTCTGAAATGAAAATCCAATTCTTAACCTCAAAGCGTTCAATTCCTTGGTTGGAAGAGTGGAAACTTCCTTGCCAAATACCTTCATCTGCCCACTGTCCTGCTTCAAAAGGCCAACCATTATTTTAATCAACACTGACTTACCGGAACCTGATTTACCAAGAACGGCGAGGTTTTCTCCTTTATATAAGTCTACATTGACTCCCTTAAGTACATCTAAGTCACCAAAGGATTTGATCAACTCTTTTGCTTCTACTACCTTCTGTTCCATATCAAAATGCCCTAATGGCGTTTATTATTTGAAGTGTCAAAAGCTCTTCAATAAATATCAAGAACATCGCCATAACTACGGAAGCATTTGCAGCGCGACCTACACCTTCTGTTCCTTTAGAAGAATTATACCCCTTATAACAACCTACAATTCCTATTGTAAATCCAAAGAGCAATGCCTTCAATACAGAAGATATAATGTCTAGAAAAGTTATGGAATCAAAAACCTGAACAAAGAAGGTTAAAATACTAACATTTTCGTTGGCATTTACACTTAGAAATGACCCCATCAATGCAACAAAGTCAGTGAACATCACCAAAATTGGAATCATGAAGGTGGTAGCCAAAACTCTGGTAACTACCAGGAATTTAAATGGATTGGTTGCCGAAACTTCCATCGCATCTATTTGCTCGGTTACTTTCATGGAGCCTATCTCAGCACCTATACTTGATCCTACCTTACCTGCTGCTATCAATGCTGTCACCAAAGGTCCCATGGCACGTACTACGGCTATTGAAATCAATGATGGAAGCCATGAAGTAGCTCCAAAGTTGGAGAGCGACGGACGCGATTGATTGGTAAACACTATTCCTACGATGAACCCAGTAAGGGCGATCAAGGGAAGAGATTCTACCCCAATGCGGTAACATTGATGAATTACTTCTTTGAACTCATAAGGGGGCACGAACACCTCTTTAAAGAACCTCTTTACGAAGTTGAAGGCATTCGATAAATCTATAAAAAACTCATCTATTTTTTTCGAAAGTAGTGGCTTTCTATCTTCAGCTTTTTCTGTCATATATTATTTCCGATGCCGCGAAATTAATTAAATTATTCAAAAGGAGTTAGTTAATAATCAAAGTCCCAGTATGGTTTTCAAATTAGAATCTAGTAAAGGCTTCTCATAAATACTATCTAACCAAGATATAGAATTTACTCGTTGGGTATCCTTTACATCAATGTAGGCAGACATTAAAACGATTTTTGTATTTGGAAGAAGTTGATGAACCTCATCTGCCAAATCCCACCCACTCATCGCTGGCAAATTCAAATCAATCATCACCAAATCCACTTTATTTTTATTCAAAAATTCTATCGCTTCAATAGGTTCTTCGAAGTAATCAAACGCTATTCCCGGCTGAAACTTACTGGCCCTTTTCTGAATTAATACTTTTTGAATTAGATCATCATCGACTAAAACAATACTTTGAATAGGTGTATTTTCCATATGCAATAAAAGGGGAATAAATCGGTTTTTTGAAAAAAGCTGATCAGCATAAAATTAAACTTAGTGATAGAAATGGGTAAGAATTCGACGGAGTAACTGAGCTTCTTCAAACCTATAAACCAAGGATAAGTTCCACGATATAGCATCAAGGTCTAAAAGTACATTTTTAACAGCCAAATTAAGAAAAGGATATAATTTAGATATATCTAATTTTTTTAGCCATGCCAAATTAAGAGCAACCTAAAACATATTTAATACTATAATAATCAATTACTTAGATCTAATAATGTAAAGTGATGCTTATAAAGCCAGTGCCCGGAATTTATAGGGTAATGAATACCTACTAAAATGGATCTTCCCGCCTGACCATAGAAAATTCTGCATTTTGAAGTTAGATTTTCACATAGAAATCGTTTACAATTCCACTTAATTCTCCTAAATCTTACTCCTGATTAAAGAAGTTGTTTTAATATGATGTAGTATTAAATGTAGGAAAAACAGCTTTTTTTATTCTGGACCAGCCACTCAAAAAGTAAAGATAGGGGGAGTAGGAAAAGTCAAAAATAAAACGAAAACTAAAAGACTATTGCTTCTGTTGTAAAAATTTCACTCGCCTACCTTTACCTTGTAGAGCTCTCCGGTTTTTAGTTAATAGTTCTCATTTTGTCCAAAAATATCCCCACTTCAAAAGCAAGAAAATTATCCTTAAGTAGAGAGATATCAGAGAAAATTATCATCCTGATTATTGATATTAGGAATGACAATGTCGCCTAATTATTCGCAGGAATAAATTGAAGGGAGACTAATTACTACTCAAGTTTAAGAAAAAATGGGCTTGGGGAAAACTTAAGAAATGAAAAAAAATTATATGCATAATTTTCTTATGTATATAAGAAATTGATATATTGGATTTAGAATTTCAAAATCAATTCCATGTCCATCAATAATCTCATCAAAGGATCTCTCCAAACCATCATTCTAAAACTCCTTGAGGAGAATGATTAAATGTATGGATATGAGATCACCCAGCGGGTAAAAGAACTGACAGTAGGAGAAATCAAAATCACCGAAGGAGCGCTCTATCCCGCTTTGCATAAGCTGGAAGCCGAAGGCCTCTTGAGCACCGAAATTAAACAGGTGGATAACCGAGTAAGAAAGTATTATAGACTTACCCAAAACGGTCAAAAAGAGGTCACAAGTAAAATGTCTGAATTGCAGGGTTTCGTCGAAAATCTCCAACGAATCTTAACACCTGAGCCTAAACCAGGTTTTAACATTTGATTTTTTAAATGCAACTGAATATGAGACAGCTATCAGAACAGGAACTTGATCAGGTAAAAAAGGCTATCGTAGTCAAAAAAATGACTTCAGCGGAAATCCTGCTGGAAATCTACGATCATTATGCCAGTCATTTGGAGAGTTTCGAAGCCTGGGATTTTGAAGAGCAATTATTTGAGTTGGAGCAAAAATTCACTTGTATCTATTGCAAAGCGCTTCAGGAGAAGTTTAATAAAGAGATCCGAAAAGAACTCGGAAAAATGCATTGGAAAATGATCCAAAGAAATTTTCGCCTACCCAGAATAATATATATTCTTAGTTTTATGTCGATTGTATTCCACTTGAGCTCAACTGTTGGGAATGGAAAAGAAGCTAGTATTCTGATGGTTTTCCCACTATTGATTCTGACAGTTGCGCACATTTACTACTTGATAAATTCAAGTTTATGGATCATAAAAATAAAAGGTCAGTTAACCAAAAAAGCCCTCTCCAATCCTCATTATTCTATCCTCTTTCTGAAAGGATGCATTTACCTGTGATGATGATCTATTCCATAGTTTGGTTTTCCGATATGATGTTTGATATCCAAGTTTTCTCCAATCTCACCCCACAGATCGTCTCAGTATTTTCAATCCTTCTTTTCATTTATGTGATTTCATTATTGGAAGTCTGGAAAATCAAATCTAAAACTTCGCTGTTATCAGACAGCTTCTACCTTCAGAACTGCAACAAATAGATGTCCGACTGAAAAGTCTCCCTATCAGGTACACCGAAATCTATAAGGAGACCTTTGATCACTATTGTGCTGCACTTGAGAATACTCCAGCCATAGATTCTCCAGTAATCATCCCTAAGCTCAATGAGATATTAGCTTGGTCGGTGGTGAAGATGATGGATAATGAGTTGGAGAATAACGTCTCTAAACAAATACTTGTCACACAGCTAGACTTTCTAAAGTTCTGGAATCATGGGATAAAAGGGCTATTATTGGACTTAGGGTCTTTTTCTTTATTGGTCATCTGCATTCTAATAATACCCGCTTCAGATTTAATACTGGTTTTCTTAGCGCTTATTCTTTGCACTACTACTGGAGTGTATTTTATTAAAAGAGACGCACTTCGATTTAATCTCAGCCATAAACCTGTCTCCATCTCATCCGCAATTATTTTAAAAAGAGTTGGAATATTGAATACAATCTTTGTTTGGACATTTGTTTTGCCTAGTGTGTTTACCCATGGCTCCATTCTTAGTAATACGCTATATGTATGGGGAGTAGCGTTAGTGGCAATCTTCATGGTCATGTATTCGATAGGCTTACTAGCTATTGCGTCTAGTTTACCAAACAAAAGTAACGCCCAATGAAACTCTCTACCTCCCAAATCTCCACGCTAAAAAACTGATTTCCCTCAATGGTTATCCAGAGATCGATTTACAATATGAGATCTTAGATCAAGTAGCCTGCAACGTAGAAGTGCTATTGGAAGAGAAACCCGCAATGAAACTAGACCATGCATTCCGAATAGTGCATGGAGAATTCGGGGTTTTTGGATTTAGCAATTTGGAAGAGTCTTATATTAAAAGCATAAAAGAAAGGTATAGGCGCTTCTTCTGGGAAGAGTTCATGTATCTGTTTTTGAGCTATAGAATCGTCTACCCAATTGCTGTAGCTTTTATTCTGTATTGGATGAGTGTTTACACAAGACCTTTTGGTTATGAATTGAAATTGGCGATTTACGCTGTGATCTTCTTTGTTTTAGGCGCACTCTATGTTCTTATTGGCTATTCGAGAATTGACAAAAGCCTCAAAAATTACGTGGCCTTTAAAAGTTCGTTCACCTGGCTATCGATACTCGGCTTATTTCTTCAACTTAATTTTTGGGCTCTCCATCTTCTCGAAAATCCTGACTTCAACTACGAATTTGGATTTCAAAAAAATGTGATGTGGATAGCTATGGGACTGATCACATTGGCTTTCTTTTCAATCTTTCTGATCCCAAAAGTTCTCAACAGATCGATCTTAGAAACAAGAAAATTGCAGGCGATCTATGAAAGCTAGAACGCAACCCTATTTACTCAGTTAGTCTTCTAGCTCTGTAGACTGTATTCAGACAAGTTCCATTCGCAAACAAAAGCAACTTTATATAGCTTCTTGTATCAAAACAGCCGCGGCTAACACTTATTTCGTTTCCAATTCGACCCTCCCGCCTTTTCTGAACAGGTCGTGAACTACGTAATATCCTTCGAGGGTTTTGCCGTTGACTTTGATTCCTTTTAAATTTCTTCCACCTGCAGGATTTGTAATCACCAAATCACTTCCATTATCCACTTTCCAGGTCACCTCGTCAAATAATGGTACAGTCACCAAGTAATCCGCATCAGCAGGAGACATAGGATATAAACCCACTGCAGCACATACAAACCAGGAGGACATCTCTCCGGCATCGTCCATACCCGGAAGCGCCAAACCATCTGGTCCAATTCCATAAAGTTCGGTCATTATCTTGTCCAAAATAGCCTGAGACTTCTCAGGTTTCCCCACGTAGTAATAGGCAAAAGGAGCTTCGTGATCCGGTTGATTTCCCTGACAGTATTGTCCGATAAACGTGGATATATTTCTGGCAATGTGAGTTGGATTCCAAGGTTTGGTAAAAAATTCGTCCAGTTTCGCTTCAAACTTATCTTTACCTCCATACAACTTTACTAATCCTGGCATATCATGAGGAGCATAGAAGGAAACTTGCCAGGCATTTGCTTCACGAAACATGTATTCGTAATAGGGATATTCGGTATCAAAAAGCGTAATCCAATTACCGTTAGACAATCTGCCATGCATGAAGTTGACAGACTTGTCAAACACGTTTTTATAATTCTGCGATCGCCTCATCAGATCTCTATAATGCTCTTGATCGCCAAGTGTCTCCGCCAAAATTGCCAAAGAATAATCATCATAGGCATATTCCAAGGTCTTCGACACGCCGGCTCTTGCTTTGGTTTCTACTTGAGGATATCTTACATCAGGATCTGAGATATAACCTTTGGCAATGTATTCATCAATAAATGCCCTCGGACTGCCTTGATTGTACGCATTATTTAGCAAGTATTTGTAGGCTTTATTTACATCAAAATTGCTGATTCCTCTTTTATAAGAACCTGCTATGAATGGGGCTCCATGATCTCCATGAAAAAATGTCGGCACAAACCCAGTAATCTCAGCCCGATTGATCAGGGATGAAATAACATCGCCCGTAACATCAGGAGAAAGCAAACTCAACAGTACCAACTTATTTCTGTAGGTATCCCAAAGTGATGGAATTGTATAATACTTGAAATTCTGTCGCTGGGTTTTGCCCGCTTCATCTGTAAATTCTCCATTGCTATCGCTTCGCAATGCTGGCCAAAGGAAAGTCCTGTAAAGTGAGGTGTAGAACATTTCCTTGTCGCGATCTGAATCACTTTTCACTAGAATCTTTGGAAGTAATTCACTCCACTCAGATACAGCAGCAGCTTTAACCTGTTCAAAAGTTGAATTGAAAGATTCTATTTCAAGGTTTTCTTTTGCATTGGCAATGCCTACATAGGAAATACCAATTTTCATAGTGACTGCTCCTTTGTCCTTATCAGAAATCGAAAGAATTGCATAACCGTCCTTCTCTGCTTCCTTCTCCAAGATCATTTTTTCGATATCATGACTGAGCACCGCATAGAATTGGACTTTATCATTTCCCACACGTTGAAAACCGCCTACACTTTTCTACCCTACTTAATCTATCATCCAATCAGACACTCCGTTATTTGCTTTACCTAATCCAAAAAGTATTCTTCTCCCTTTTGGATCATCAAATTGGTATTCATGAATCCCAGTTCGCAAGGTTGAAGTTAATCTCACGTTGACAGCATAATTATCCAAGTACACCTGGTAGTAGCCGGGAGATGCATTTTCTTTTCCGTGGGAAAAAGAACCTTTGAAAGGATATACAGCCTCAGCAGAAATAGGCAGCACAGGGAGGTTGCAGAGGTTCCAATGACCCTTATTCGTATGGGCAAACCCTAAAATCTCCGAATCTTCATATTCATATCCGGCTCCGGAACCCCATTTTGTAATCGGACTTAATTGAACCATGGCATTAGGAAGGGCACTTCCCGGAAACGTCAATCCAGCCCAAATTCGCCAATCTGCCGGAGGAGTATAACCGATGAGGGCAGGATCAGTGAGTGGTGCAGTTCCGATGAATGGATTCACCCATTTAGTGACATCCGGCCCCTTCTGTTGAGGAAAAACCACCTGTGATTGAAAAAACAGACCACATGGCAGAAATAATTGAAAAATAGATTTCATAAATCAAATAGGTTTTGGAATAGAGTCGAAGTCAAAAGCTTAGTAAGCGAAAAAATCGGATTAAAGCTAATCAAACCGACAATATACTGTTTTTAGATTAGTCAGTAATAAAAAATGGGAGTGTAAATTGAGAGAAATTTGGTCAAAAAAACTCACCTTCCAGCGCTAAACTTCACAATATCTTGACCTTACTACAAAATTTTCTTTGTACTTTTGCAGCCTCAATAAGCAAACCATGCAGAATATTCGGAATATCGCGATCATCGCACACGTTGACCACGGCAAAACAACGCTAGTGGATAAAATCATTCACGCATCAAAACTCTTCAGAGAGAATCAGCAATTTGACGATCTGATTCTTGACAGTAATGATCTTGAGCGTGAAAGAGGAATTACCATTCTTTCTAAGAACGTCTCAGTAAGATATAAAGACACAAAAATCAACATTATTGACACTCCTGGTCACGCCGATTTTGGCGGTGAAGTAGAGCGAGTATTGAAGATGGCTGATGGCGTGATTCTCTTAGTAGATGCATTTGAGGGACCTATGCCTCAGACCAGATTCGTACTCGGAAAAGCCTTAGACCTTGGATTGACTCCTATCGTAGTAGTCAACAAAGTAGACAAGGAAAATTGCCGTCCTGACGAAGTACATGAGGCTGTTTTTGACCTTATGTTCAACCTGGATGCTACAGAAGAACAATTAGAGTTCCAAACACTCTATGGTTCTGCTAAGCAAAACTGGATGGGTACAGACTGGAAAAATCCTACCGATTCTATTATTCCTTTGTTGGATGCAATTTTAGAATATATCCCTGCACCAAAAGTAGAACCAGGAACTCTTCAGATGCAAATCACCTCTCTGGATTACTCCAACTTCGTGGGTCGAATCGCAATAGGCAGAATCAAAAGAGGTACGATCAAAGAGAATCAGCAAGTCGCATTGATGAAAGCTGATGGAACTGTAAAGAAAGTAAAAGTCAAAGAACTTCATACTTTTGAAGGTCTAGGCAAAAACAAAGTAGAGGAAGCTTTTGCAGGAGATATTTGTGCCGTTACCGGAATCGAAGATTTCGATATCGGAGATACTATTTCGGATGTAGATAATCAAGAGGCTCTTCCAAGAATCTCGATTGATGAGCCTACGATGAATATGCTTTTCACCATTAACAACTCTCCTTTCTTCGGAAAAGAAGGAAAATTCGTGACTTCCCGTCACCTGAGAGATCGTTTGATTAAAGAAACTGAGAAAAACCTTGCACTTCGCGTAGAGTCAACCGACTCTGAAGATAAATTCATGGTTTATGGACGTGGTATTCTTCACCTGTCTGTCTTAATCGAAACCATGAGAAGAGAAGGATATGAACTACAGGTAGGTCAACCACAGGTTATTTTTAAAGAGGTAGATGGAGTGAAATGTGAGCCTATCGAAACATTAGTGGTAGATGTCCCTCAGGAAACTTCCGGTAAGGTAATTGAATTGGCAACTCAGCGTAAAGGTGAATTGTTGGTGATGGAGCCTAAAGGTGATCTACAACATCTAGAGTTTAAAATTCCTTCAAGAGGATTAATTGGTTTGAGGAATAACATGCTTACAGCTACTCAGGGTGAAGCTATCATGAACCATAGGTTTACCGCTTACGAGCCGTTTAAAGGCACTATTCCTGGTAGAATAAACGGTTCGTTGATTTCTATGGATAATGGACAATGTACTGCATACGCTATCGACAAACTTCAGGACAGAGGTACGTTCTTCATAGAGCCAGGTGATGATCTTTACACAGGTCAGGTGATTGGTGAAAACTCCCGTGAAAATGACATCGTAGTAAACGTACAGAAAGGTAAGAAACTGACTAACATGCGTGCATCAGGGTCAGATGACAATGCGCGTATCACTCCAGCGAGAAAATTCTCTTTAGAAGAATCTATGGAATACATCCAGAAGGATGAGTACCTAGAGATCACTCCAAAATCAATGAGAATGAGAAAAATATATTTGGATGAGGGCGAAAGAACTAGAATGGGTAAAAAAGATTCTTAAGTTTTAGTTTAAAGATCCAAGAATCAAACTAATTAGAAATCCCTCAAGCGAAAGTTTGTGGGTTTTTTTTTCCAGACAACAATTCCAACCGTAATTTGTAATTCAACTATGTTTCCCTACCTCTCGGGAAGCTGCAATTCTTGGGACTATTGTTTTCAATTAGTGAAATTCATAGTTTGTCTGTATTGAGGAAATTATTTGTATCAACATGGAGACTAATGTTTGCTTCCCAATGAAATAGTACTCATTTAGAATAATAAAAAAAGTACGTATTTGAAATCTCTAACCATTTAGGATGACATCTTCATACCGCAAAAATGAACTACTATGATCAAGAAATCTATAGGATGTATTCTTCTATTTTGTCTCACACTGGTAGCTACTGCATCTCTTGCCCAACGATCTCAAAAGCCATTAATGGGATGGGCGGGTTGGAATGCGTATAGAAATGAAATTAGTGAAGACATCATCAAATCCCAAGCAGATGCTTTAATAGAATTAGGATTGGATAAGTACGGCTACACCTACCTAAATATCGATGATGGATACTTTGGTGGTAGAGATCAGGATGGGAATCTAATCTCTCATCCTACCAAATTCCCATCTGAGATGAAAAGTATTGCTGATTATATTCACAGCAAAGGACTGAAGGCTGGAATTTACACGGACGCAGGCATCAACTCCTGTGCATCCTACTGGGATAGCGATCCAAACGGGGTTGGTATAGGGTTATTTGGAAATGAAAGACGAGATCTCACGCTAATGCTAAACGACTGGGGATATGACTTCGTGAAAGTGCATTGGTGTGGTGGCGACTGGATGGAACTCGACGAGCAAATAAGGTATATTGAGATAGGAAATATCATCCGGGAACTAAAACCTGAGGCTGTCTACAACGCTTGCAGATGGAAATTCCCCGGCAATTGGGTAGTTGGTGTCGCAAATTCGTGGAGAGTGTCTCCAGATATCGCAGAAAGCTTAGGTTCAGTCATGTCAATAGTAGATCAGAATGCTGACTTATGGAGATTTTCAGGTCCAGGTCACGTAAATGATATGGATATTCTTCAAGTTGGTAGAGGCATGACTTACCAAGAAGACAAAACTCATTTCTCTATGTGGTGCATTTTAAATTCTCCTCTGATAGCGGGAAATGATTTGACCAAAGTTTCTGAACAGACCATTTCAATCTTAAAAAACGAGGAACTGATAGCACTCAATCAAGATCCATTGGTCTATCAAGCAAGAAAAATGAAAGATGAGGGGGAGTTGGAAATATGGGCAAAACCTCTCAAATCAACTCTTAGTGGAAAAGTAGCAGTCGTGTTGTTAAACAGATCTAACGCACCTTCAAAAATTACATTTGAGTTGAAAGATGTGGGCATTTCCTCATCAGAAGGATATACTTATCGCGAGCTTTGGGCAAAAAAAGGATTTCCCTGAATCAACTCAGGTCACTCAAACTTTTGATGTTCCCTCTCACGGTGTGATAGTATTAAAAATCACAGGGAAAAGTCAAGACAATATTGTATTCCAGTTTGCAAAAGATCATCCGATGGTTAACAACCCGAAATTCAAGTAATCTTTGGTCCTGCTGCTCAACACCAAACAATATCTCAAAGGTATGCTTGAGGTATTGTACTTGTCCAACAGATAATTAATTTCAAAACAAAAACTCACACATTATTTTTAGGTGATGAAACTAGACCCCCATATTGACTTATGAAAAATTAAGTTATCCTCTCAATTCTATTTTTTGTATTTGTATCGTCAGCATTTTCCCAGTCCAAAAACCATCTTTTATTTCTTAGTGATGGTACCAAAGAAGTAGTGATCAAATAAGTCGGCACCAACACTATTAAATACTCTTACCCTGAAGAAAAAACAGTTTATACCATAAGTAAAAACAGGGTCAACAAAATCGAATTTGCCAGCGGTCGCGAAGAGATTTTTGAAAGTCCTTTTTCACCCGTCAATGGGCAGGAAGATGCAGATAAAGTTTACATTACTTATGCTGCCCAACACGTATATGGTCTAATTAGTAAGGGGGAACTTTACAGCAAAGCGACTGGAGTTACGGTATTTTCAAGTATGCCCAATGTGAAAAATCGTTCTTTGGACAAAATGAAAGATGAAGCGGCAATGCTTGGAGCCAATGCAATATTGATTTCTGACGCTCAATCTCGTGGAAATCACTATGGTACTGAGAATATTGCCAGCCAATCCACTCAAACCGTATTATTTGGTCAAGCCTTTTCTAATGAGACGCTGGATTTGGGCAAGTTAAATGATAACCTGAAGGCAATCCAGGTGGTACCATATCAAACGTTCTCTTTGAACAGAAATGATTTTAGCCCAAAGATGAAGATGGCTATCACCTATGATAAAAATCGCAAACCAGTTGCCAAGCAAATCCACAGCTTGACCGAACGAGACGGAAAACCTTATGTGACTATTTCAGATATCGGTTTAAAGAATAATGAGTTAGAAGTGGTCAGTCTTCGTAATGGAATCTTAACGCTAGTGGAAAAACATAAAAGCAGCATTTACAATTATATACTCCATACAGAGGAAAGCGACATCATGAAAAGCATGCAGCCCGCTTTGGAATTGAATTAAAGAACAGGAATTGGCTCATATCTCAATTACGGAAGCTCCTGAGATTTGGCAATATAAAAAGGTAGTCTAACCCGCTGAGAATGCAAAAGAGGCTGCCTCAAACACGAGAAAGCCTCTTTTGTTTACCATAATTTGTGAACGCTAGCTCGAATATATTGGTCATAAACCTTTCTTACTCCTTCCATTTGATCCTTGGTTAAAGGCGCAAGTTTGGAAGCATTAAGATTGGCCTCCACCTGTGACAACTTGGATGCTCCAGGAATCACGGTACTTACCTGATCAAACATTAAGATCCATCTCAAGGCCATTGCCGCCATTGATCCCTCATCGTTGAACAACTCTTTCAATTCATCAATTGCTGGAAAAGCTTTTGAAAGCGGAACGCCCGAAAAGGTCTCTCCTTTGTCGAATGCCTTACCCTCCTTATTGAAATTACGATGATCGTCACTGGAAAATTTAGTTTCAGGAGTTATATTTCCTGATAATAAACCACTTGCAAGCGGTACACGGATAATTAATCCTACATTTTTGGCCACAGCATAATTAAAGAGATCCTCCGATGGTTTAAGACGGAACATATTAAAAATCACCTGAACGGTCGATACTATATCATAATCCATAGCTAATTTGGCTTCGGAGATCTTCTCCACACTGACTCCCATCGCCGCTATTTTACCTTCTTTCTTCAAGTCTTCAAATAGTCCAAATAAGTCATCCCGCTGATACACTGAAGTGGGTGGACAGTGGAGTTGAACCAAATCTAATCTGTCCAAGCCCGTATTGCTTAGGCTGCATTCAACAAATCTCCTCAACTTATCTGCCGTATAGTTTTCATCAATGTGAGGCTGGATTCTTCTTCCACACTTCGTAGCAACAAAGATTTTTTCGGTCCTACTCCGAACCACCTTCCCCACTACCGCTTCACTTTGCCCACCATAATACACATCAGCAGTATCTATGAAATTCACGCCACCATCAATTGCTGTATGCAGAATATCTTCTGCAGTCTTTTGATTAAACGGTTTTCCCCAACCTCCTCCTACTTGCCATGTTCCTAGACTAATTTCAGAAATTTTCCAACCTGTCTTACCTAATGTCCTATAATTCATTCTTATTGGAGTTGATTAAAAATGGATCTTGATAAACAAAAATATGCCTTTGAAAGAGTGTATTGCTAAAAAGCAATTAATATTTTTATCTTTATGCCAAAGACAAAAATGCATTATTCGACTTAAGGCAGTTTATCTTTCATACGTCTAATTCTTATCAAAGTATGAATTCCAGAAGGAAATTTATAAAAGTCCTCAGCGTAGCAGGTGCTGCAGCTACATTACCCTTAACTTCAATGGCTAAAGAAATGGCAAAACAAAAAATGATTCATCAGGTATATTTTTGGCTTCATGATGAGGCAAACACTAAAGAATTTTTGACTGAAGCAGTTCCAATGCTTGGCAGATGTAAGACAGTAGGCAAATTCATTGCTGGAACACCAGCAGGAACTCAAGACAGAGAGGTAGTGGATCATAGCTTTCAGGTATCTTGCACTGCGTTTTTTGACAGCTTAGAAGATCAATTAGTATATCAGACTGACCCTACCCACCTAGAGTTTATTAAGAAATATTCACACATGTGGAAAAAAGTCCAAGTCTACGATATCGCTATCTAGTTTTAATCTAAAAGCAGCTTTCACTCGTAGTTAATCCCCATAAAGGCAATTTCTATGAAAAAACTAAATTGGATTATCGGATTAGTGATGATAATGTCATCTTCATGCACTCCAGATGAAGACGTAATCCCACAGCCAGAATCAAACCTTGTGAAAGCTGCTATTTTTGATAGTATGAAGGAATGGTATTATTGGAATGATGAGCTTCCAGCCACCATCAACACCTCAGATTATACTACCAATCAAGATTTGCTCCGCGCAATTATCTATAAACCTCTTGATCGCTTCTCCTACCTCACTACAAGGAATGAATTTAACAATGCCTTTGTGGGCAAAAATGCCGGCCATGGGTTTGGATTTGGATTCGATCGCAACGAAAGGTTGTTTCTTACCTCAGTATTTAAAGATTCTCCTGCAGGAAAAGACGGTTGGCAGCGTGGATGGGAAATCACGAATATCAATGGAAAGCCTATTTCGGCCTATAAGACAAGTACAGGAGGATATGAATTTCAACTCGGCCCCTCAGAAGCCGGACTCAGTAACACCTTTACTTTTTTATTGCCCGACGGATCCTCCATCACGCGAACAAATACAAAAACCGACTACCAGTCCAACTCAGTATTACATCAAGAAATCATCACTGCTGGAACAAAGATAATTGGGTATTGGGTGTATAACAGTTTCAAAGCAACCGAAGGATTAAATCCCACCCAAAGTAAGGAAGTGGGGACTTCGATGGATTATTTCCAAAGTGAAAGCATCAACGAGCTGATTATCGATTTAAGATACAACGGAGGAGGCTCTGTAGCAGTCGCTGAGCAGATCAATAACTACCTTATCCAATCTTCCAACTCTGGCAAGGTGATGTACACCAACCAGCTTAACTCCCTTAAAACTGATTTGGAGAAAACTGTAAACTTCAAAAAAATAGGAAATTTAGAATTAGACAGAATCATTTTTATCACCTCACGAGGTACTGCTTCTGCTTCCGAACTCGTCATCAATTCGTTGAAGCCATACACCGAAATAGTTCTTGTAGGCGATAATACGTTTGGGAAGCCTGTCGGATCTTTTCCATTATCAGGATATAATAAAACGCTGAAAGAAAATAATGTAGAGTTGGTCCCAATCACTTTTGCCACCGCAAATGCGGTAGGTAACACGGAATATTTCGATGGCTTTCCGGTGGATTACGTTGTTGGAGATACACCACAATTTAATTGGGGAAATTCTGGAGATTTGAGACTTAGGGCAGCCTTAAATTACCTTGAAAATGGAGCAATTGGAGCAAGAATGGAACAGTCCTATTATAAACCTGTATGGGAGATGATTGATGCATTCAGTGGATTAAGACAAGAGTTTCCAGCTTACTAGGAAAACAACGTATCGTTTCGGACACGCACCCTAGTTAAGTTAGTTTACTCTTAAAAACGTTAATCAACGTAACAAGAATTTTAATATTAAATATAAATCAAGCAGAGATTCTAAACAGACAGCCAAAGCATATTTTATGTCAAGCTTAGTTGATCCATGCTTTTCTTGAGAATAATCTTTGGGTAAATAAATCACCAAGAATTAAAAAATAGCCCAATCGATCTCGAAAAATGAGAACAATCCGGCGGTCAAATTTCAAAATTATTTTTCTACTCATTCCTTTTAAATTTAGCCTCCATAAGTACCCATGATTCTGGATCGAGTTCTACTTTTACAGGCTCAAAATCCAGTGGAATACGATATTCGTTTTTTACCTTGTCGAATGTGACCTTCTTCGTTATTACATTATGTCCATCTGAAGAATAGATCGCCATTTCTATAGGCATGGTGAATAGATTACTATTCTTTTGAACTTGATTTAAATTAACTGTCAAGCTTTTGGACGATCTATCATACTCCCAATTTCCTTCTAGAACAATGTTTCCAGGTTTGTATAGCCACTGCTCAACGAAAGTGTCAAGGTTAAGTCCGGAGGTCTCTTCCATCACTTTTACAAAATCAGCTGTAGTTGCATTCAGGTTCTGATACTGTGCATAGTACGTTTGTATACCCTTCCAAAAATCTTCTTCACCCATTATCCCTCTCAACATATGAAGTATCCATGATCCCTTATGATAGGTATGGGTCGAGGTTACCTTAGTCATATCGGCCAGATTATCGTGGACGATGGTATAATTAGGATTATCCTTTTGGAAACTTTCCACTTGCTGTTTGCTTGAGGCCATTTGTTTCATAAATTCATCATGACCGTATTGATGCTCGACAAAAAGTGAGGTAAAATAAGTTGCAAATCCTTCGCTCAACCAAACATCATCCCAATCGTACTCGGTCACCGCATTGCCAAACCACTGATGTGCTATCTCATGAATCACTACGTTTCTCCAACGTTCATTTTTATCTCCTACTACTGAACCTTCGGAATAAAGAATTGCTGAAGCCGCTTCCATTCCTCCGCTTACGCTATTGGATTGAATATTGGCAAGTTTCTCGTAGGAAAAAGGGCCAATGTAATCACTATAGAACTCTAGAACTTTCTTGGTAGGCTCGGCAAAATCAAAAAACCCGGCTTCTCTATCCTGACGGTAAACCCAGGTTTGAATCGCCTTTCCATCGAAATCATCAACATGTTGCATTGCAAACTCAGCAACTCCCAAGACATACAACCAAGATGCGGTAGGTACAGACTGTTTCCAATGTGTCAAGCGATTTCCATTTCCTAAATCAGTTTCTTCAACCTTCAAGCCATTTGAAACCACTTGATAATGTGCCGGAGCAGTCACTATAAATTCGCTCATAGCCTTGTCATAAGGGTGATCAACCACCGCCAACCAATTCCTGGCTTTATTTGGCCAGTTGTCACTAAAGAAAGTACTATCCCCATATTTGTTTTTGGCGATTTTCAGACCGGTTGCAGGAACGCCAGAATAGGTAATCGTGAATAGAGTTCGTTCATATAAAGTCGATGATCGAGGAAGTTTAATTTTCAATACATTATTTTCATGTGTGAACGTTAACATTTCTTCTCCCCATTTGACTTGATGAACTTTCATACCTCGATGTTCCAGTGCGTCTGAGGCATTTGTCAAATCCAATCGAAGGCTATCTACGCCTGTTCCCAAAAAACGCACATCTACAGATACTTCACATTTGATCTCATCTGAATCATCCGAAAGCTCAATTTTAAATAGATAGTTTAAGACATCAATCCTAACATTTTTAGGATACTTATCAGCAAATGAAAGTGTAGTAATAAAGGATAAAAGTAGAACCACCAATACCTTCCATCCTTTGTCCCTGTATTGGTTTAGGTGATGTCGCAAAGTTCTCATTTGAAAGGAAGTTCAGATGCTGGTAAAAAGTCAATTAATCCTTTCTCAGCAATCGTCTTTTCGATTTCCTCTATACTTGAGGGCACGAAATCGCTTAAATTCTCGACTCCATCTTCTGTGACTAACGCTACATCTTCAATTCTGACATACAATCTTTGCTCATCGATCCAAATCATCGGGTCAATAGTGAATACCATTCCAGCCTCAAGTTTTACACCGTGCACACGACCTACATCGTGGACAGTCATTCCCACAGGATGCTGGAAATGTCCTCTGAAATCAATTCCTTCCTCCACTGCTTTAAGATGGGCAGGTTTTACAAATTTTTTCCCTACCATATAGTTTTTCATATCTGCCGCAGTCAAATCAAGCACTTCGTTTGAGCTAACACCAGGTTTAATATGGGTAAAAAACGCATCTCTGTAGGCTAAAATAAATTCATAAAGCGCTCGCTGCTCTTCGTTAAACTTTCCATTTACCGGCCAGATTCTAGTCACGTCACTAGAATAATATTTATAATCCGGCGCATAATCCATTAAGACCAAATCCCCATCGACCAACTTCTCCGTCTTATGGAAGTAGTGCCCCATGTACGCATTGGTCCCACCGCCAATGATCGCTGGATAGGAATCACCCATTGCTCCGTGCATAGAAAACACATATTTGGCTGCCGCACCTAATTGATACTCATAGACACCGGGTTTGGTGGATTTCATCGCCTCTATGATCGCTAAACCAGCAACTTGTGTTGCTTCGCGAATTAACCTAATTTCTCGTTTACTTTTGATCGAGCGCATAGCATCCAGTGAAGGGCTGAGATCTTCAATTTTAAACTGAGGAAATCTAAGGTTGATCTTTCGAATAAATGCCCCCTCTCTAGACGCACTCCCATCCCAAGGATCTGAAGCAGACATCACCTGTTTGGCTAGTAATTCATCACGACTATCATTACCACTTTCCGCAGGACTAAATTCAAGATAAAGTGAAGGTGCAGGCGGTCTGATCAATCCAGCTCCTGATAGATCAGCGGCCAAATCCTCCAAGCCCTTTACTTCATCAATTCCTGTAAGTGCCTTGACAAGATCTGCATCCTCAGCAGATAGCACCTTGCCTTGATTTCGCTCCATATCTATGTCTCGGTGCGGCAAGTAGAGTGTTGCTTTTTTACTTCTCCCATTTAGAAGTAAATATGCATGAGAAGATTCTATACCGGTCAAATAGTAAAAATTGTTGGCCTGGCGAAAAACACTTACTCCGGGTGTACCGGCAGCACCCTGAAGCACAGCTATGGATTCTTTACCAATGGCTTCAAAAATTTTTGTTCTTCGAGTGGCAAATTCTTCCTTCGAAAAATCAGTTTGGTAATAGTTTTTCTCTTGCGCGATCGAGAAAATACTAGAAAGCAGAATCAGCAGAATTGTTAAAATATTTCTAAATTTCATAGAGAAGTGATTACTCAATTATAAATTCAATAAGATAAGTTAATGATAATCAAGTAGGCTTCACTATCAAGATTGGCACTTTGCGCTCCGCTGAGATCAATCGCTCCGCCACACTTCCTATAAGCAAATCATCTTCATCAGCATTCCCTTTATTCCCAATGATGATCAAATTGGTTTTATGCTCAGCTGCAAATTCATACAGAGATCGGCTGATATGATTTCCGCAATCTTCTAGACAAATCAATTCCTCGCTCAATCCGGTTTTCTTTTGGATTTTTATAAATCTATCCTCTGCTTTGGATCGGAGAGATTTCTGATATTTCTCCTGATTTATAAAGTAGGGAAAATACTGGAAACCGGCTTTTAGCACGTGTACAGGCAAAAGTTTAGAAGAGAGATTTTTGGACAAATTCAACCCTCTTAGAATCACTTTCTCGGTATAGTCTGAAAAATCCAGTGCTAAGACAATTCTTTCAAATTCGGTTTTAGCATCTTCGGGCACAAACAGACAATCTGAATTAGTTAATCGAATTACTTTGCCGCTGAATACGCCAGTACCTTCTTCTTTGGTTTTTTTACCAAGTACCAACATGTTGAATTGCTGAGAATCAACCCATTTTACCAAAATATCGAGCTTGCCCCCCAAAGCGATTTTAATATGAATGCTGGATTTTTCAGCTCCAAAAACTTTTTCTACTAAATCCATTATTTCATCCTCGATCACTTCTTCCAATGGCTTTGGTAGTTGCTGAGTCAAGATTTCCAGATCAGCCGAATCACTTTCCATAGCTACAAAATGCACCAAAGTGAGTGAATCAAAATCGAACACATCATCGAGCTTTTTGAAATAGCTCAACAGAAACTCATCAGTCTCACTTAAATCCAGGAAAATCCCAATTTTCTTTAATGGCTTCATAGCTTTTTATCTTTATCGATTTGCTTCATGATGACTTTGCTAAGTCGACTAGCATAAGATTTTTGATCCACTTCATCGATCAGTTGTTTATCGCGCGCATACTCTTGTTTCACTCCTTTCAGCAAGGAATAACACATTACTGTTAGAATTATCAAAAAAGGTAACCCTGTAGAAATTGTGGCTGTTTGTAAGGCTGTGAGTCCTCCACCTATGAGTAAGACTGCCGCAACAGCCCCTAATGTGCTTGCCCAGAAAACACGTTGAAGAGTTGGAGTCTTTAATTTACCTCCCGAAGTGATGCTATCTATTACTAAAGATCCAGAGTCTGCGGAGGTTACAAAAAAGCTTGCAACCAATAAAATTCCTAATACAGAACCAACCATTTTAAATGGAAACCTCTCTAGAAACACGAATAAGGCGGTAGATTCATCAGAAATGATTGCCTTCGCCAACTCATGATTTCCTCCCACCAGTGTGTCTTGCATATCCAAGAAAATAGCAGAGCCTCCCAGGGTTGTCATCCAGAAAAAAGTTAAAATACTCGGTGCCAACAATACCCCAAAGATAAACTCGCGAATTGTTCTTCCTTTCGAGATTCGTGCAATAAACATCCCCACAAAAGGTGACCAAGAGATCCACCAAGCCCAATAAAATACAGTCCAGTCTCCTTGCCACCCTTTATTGACAAATGCTTCTGTCCAAGTGGAAACTTCTACCAACTCATTGACATAGGTCCCCATGTTTTGGATAAAAGCTTTAAACACAAATAAGGTAGGGCCAAAAATCAGAACAAAAATCAACAGCAAAGCTGCAATTCTCACATTCCATTCGCTGAGGATTCTAACACCTTTGTCCACACCTGAGACCACAGAAAGTGTGGCTATAAAGGTAATCCCCGCAATAAGTGCAACTTGAACCCAGACATTATTTGGAGTATCAAAGACATATGACAGCCCTCCACTAACTTGTCGAACTCCAATTCCCAGAGAAGTTGCCAATCCAAAAATTGTTGCCAAAACAGCAAAGATATCAATCACATCTCCCATCCATCCATTAATCTTATCCCCCAGCAAAGGATAAAAAACCGATCGGATGGTTAAAGGCATATTTCTGTTGAATGCGAAGAAAGCTAGCGATAAGGCGACAACCGCATAAATCGCCCATGCATGAATTCCCCAATGAAGAAAAGTGAAATTCATTGCCTGCTGAGCCGATTCCACTGTAAATGGATCAGCTACAGGAGGTTTGGCATAATGAGAAACTGGTTCTGCTACACCATAAAATAGAAGTCCTATTCCCATTCCTGCACTAAAAAGCATTGCAAACCATGCAGAGGTTGAAAAGTCAGGAGTAGCATCTTTTCCTCCCAATCGGACAGAGCCATATTTACTGAAGCCAAGATAAAGACAGAAAATAATAAAAAAGTTGACTACCAATATGAATAGCCAACCCGTTTTTTCTGTCACAAAAGTTTTAAAAGTATCGAACAACACCAGCATTGGATCCCCGACTATCATTGTGACCGCCATAAATATAACCAACAGAATGACTGCTGGGAAAAATACAGGAGAATGGATATCTACGTATTTGTTTTTCATAAAAAAAATATTCTGTTAGTTTAAAACCACTTTCAATTGAATATTGGGCTTATCAATTTTTGTAATTATTACATTCTTGAGGAGAAATAAAAAGTTACGTAATTATACCTGCCCCAAAGAAAAAAGGGTTGAAATATCTTCAACCTAAGCGCTATTATAATCTTCGTTATTACTGGTCCATATCTCCAAAGAACTCAAGAATCTAAATAATGGTGAGCTTTGCAACTATGCTTTGTGTCATCAGAGGTCACCCTAAACGTCTATTTTTTTCTTATGCCGATCAATCAGCACCTCCATCACCTCGTCTAGCTCATATTCTTTGGCTTCGAGCAATACCAAATAATGATATAGCAAATCTGCAGCCTCGCCCATAAACAAGTCCTTGTTATCGTCCTTTGCTTCGATTACAATTTCTATCGCTTCCTCCCCTACCTTTTGCGCTACTTTATTTATACCTTTGGCAAAAAGAGAAGCGGTATAAGAGGTGTCTGTCGGGTTATTTTTCCGATCCTTGATGATGGATCTGAGTTGATCGATAAAACCAGTTTTGGAGGAATTCACCTCATCAAAGCAAGTATCTGAACCGGTATGGCAAACTGGTCCACGAGGATTGGCTTTGACCAAAATCGAATCTCCATCACAATCTGAAGCCATGCTTACTAATTCGATGAAGTTCCCCGAAGTCTCCCCTTTAGTCCAAAGCCTATTTTTGCTCCGGCTGAAGAAAGTAACCTTTCCAGTTTCATTGGTTTTCGCTATAGCTTCCTCGTTCATGTAGCCTTGCATCAAGACTTTCCCGCTTATCGCATCTTGCACAATTGCCGGCACCAAACCGTCCATTTTCATAAAATCAATATTCATATCTATTTCTTTAGACCTTCCAGGTTTTAAAAACCTGGAAGGTCTTGATTTTTAAATTACTATTTGTTTTCACTAATTAGCTGAGAAAACTTTATAGAGAAACTATCAATCTTTAAATAAACCTTCGAGGAGATTTTCAGTCATTCCTCCTTTAAAATAACACCTCAAAGATTACTTTACTTCCTTATACTCACTCCTTCACTATCCAAATATTCTTTCAACTCGGGAATTGAAATTTCTTTAAAGTGAAAAATACTTGCTGCCAATGCTGCATCTGCTTTGCCAAAGGTAAACACATCTTTGAAATCTGCCATAGTTCCAGCTCCACCCGACGCAATCACTGGAATAGAAAGCGCTGAGGAGATCTCTGCCAAAATATCATTTGCAAAACCGGCTTTAGTCCCATCGTGATCCATGGAAGTCAGCAAAATCTCTCCAGCTCCACGATCACAAACTTCCTGAGCCCATTCCTGGGTTTTTAGCAAGGTTGCTTTCCTTCCACCATGTGTGTGAACCAAGTCAATTCCATCCACATTTCTAGTGTCAATCGCCACCACAATACACTGGGAACCAAATTCCGCAGCCATATCATTGATGATTTGTGGATTGTGTACCGCAGCAGAATTTATAGAAATCTTATCTGCACCAGCACTTAATAGAAACTTGACATCTTCAATAGTCGATATTCCTCCACCAACAGTAAATGGAATATTGATGGCTTTTGCCACTTTGGTCACCAGTTTGGCCAAGGTTTTACGTTTATCGACGGTCGCGGTGATATCCAGAAAAACCAGTTCATCCGCTCCAGCATCAGAGTAGATTTTTGCCAGCACTACCGGATCTCCGGCATCTCTGAGTTCTACAAAATTCACTCCTTTCACCGTACGGCCATCCTTTATGTCAAGGCAGGGGATTATTCTCTTCGTTAACATGGTATAGTATTCAAAACTTCATTACTTGTCTGCGGTAGGCAGATTCGATATTCAACATTCTTCATTCGGCCTTTAAATTTTGGATTTACGATATGGGATTTACGGGGCCATATTTCCAGTTAACCATTATCCCAATCTTTAGCCTTTCATGATGGTAAAAATTGCATATTATGGATTGAAGTTCAGTTCAATCTCGTAAATCGTACTTCTTTACTCGTAACTCAAATAAACGCTGCCAGTTCCTCCAATGACACTCTCCCCTCATAATAGGCTTTCCCTACAATCGTCCCATAAACCCCGATTTTCTCCAACTCTTCCAAGTCTGCAACTGAGGAAACTCCGCCACTTGCAATCAGTTTCACACCAGGTATTTCTTGTAAAATCTCCTTGTATAAATCAACAGAAGCGCCTTGCAGCAACCCATCTTTTGCCACATCAGTACAGATCACATAGCTGATTCCTTTAGCGAGGTAGTCTTTGATAAAAGGTATCAAATCCACCGAAGTAGTTTCTTCCCAGCCTCCAACAGCAATTTTTTTGTTCTTAGCGTCTGCTCCGAGGATAATTTTTTGAGAACCGTAGTTGGCAATCCAAGCCTCAAATAACGCTGGATTTTTCACTGCAATACTTCCTCCAGTCACTTGCTTCGCTCCCAAGCTGAATGCTTTCTCTATTTCCTTGTCAGATTGAATACCTCCACCAAAATCAACTTGGAGAGAAGTTCCAGCACAGATTCTCTCTAGAACTTCCGCATTCACAATTTTTTTAGCTTTGGCGCCATCCAAATCGACTAAGTGTAATCGTTGAATTCCAACTCCCTCAAAGCGCTTTGCCATTTCCAAAGGATCGTCATGGTATTCTTTTTTGCTGCTGTAATCTCCCTGACTAAGACGAACGCACTTGCCATCGATCAGGTCTATTGCTGGTATTATTTTCATCAAATCAAATTAAAGATTGTAATATTGAAAGATTGGATTTTTAGCACAGCCTAACTCCTCTTTTCAAAGGGGGAAAGGGGGATTCCTTATACTGAAAGAAAATTCTCCAGCAACTTCTCTCCAACTAATCCACTTTTCTCGGGATGAGCCTGAATGGCATAATAATTATCCCGATGGAGCAAGGCTGAAAAGTCATGAATATAATGCGTCTGAGCAATGGTGAACTCGCTCAATTCAGCATAAAAGCTATGGACATAATACACAAAAGGATTTGTGGGAAGTTTTTTCAAAATTAGATTATCAGCAAGATTCTCCAATTCATTCCAGCCCACATGCGGCACTTTGAATTCCTGAGAATTTTCAGGGATAAAGCGCTTTACTTTTACAGGAAAGATCCCCAAGCAGTCCGTATCATTTTCCTCAGAATGCTCACAAAGTAATTGCAAACCCAGGCAAACACCCAAGAAAGGCTGCTTGATCTCAGAGATCAATTGATCCAATTTCCGCTCTTTCAAGTATTTCATGGCAGTACTTGCCTCTCCCTGACCGGGAAAAATTACTTTATCAGCGGCTCGAATCACTTCATGATCATCTGTCAGTTCAGCGTTTGCACCTAGTCTTTCTAAAGCGTAGAGCACCGACTGCACATTGCCGGAATTATATTTGATTACTGCTATTTTCATTTGTTGAAGACGGAAGACTGAAGACGGCAGACGGAAGTGGCGTTCTTCGGTCTTGAGTCTCCTGTCTTCGATCAATTTATGTTTTTACTTTTCACTTCTTACAACTTACCACTCACAAACTTTACTTTTCACCACTATTACCCCTCACCAGCATCTCCTCCAGCACTTTCTCAATCTCGGGAAGGGACTCATAAAGCTGCTCGTAACTTTCGATTACAAAGTATTTATCCTGAAAGTGATCTTTCCAGTATTCTTGATTTAAAATCCTTCGTATATCATATTCAAAATGGGCAGGCTCATTTGAAAGGCTGAATTTAGTCTCTCCAGCCGAACTTAGAATCCCCGCGCCGTATATTTTTAAATCGCCATCCTCGCGAATCAGCCCAAACTCTATCGTAAACCAGTAAATCCGACTCAGTAATTGGATTGCCCAAGGATTATCAATGTGTTTTAAAGCGATTCCCGAAAGGTTTTCCAGAAAGTCAACATATGGCTGATTTGTCAGAAGAGGCATATGTGCAAATGCATCATGAAACATATCGGGTTCTTCCAAATAATCGAGCTGCTCCATCTCTCGAAGCCAAGTTGAAGAAGGAAACCTTCTATTGTTCAATAGCCCAAAGAATAGATCATCATCAATCAAACCAGGGACCACGTGAACAGCCCAGCCTGTGCTTTTGACCAAGACGTCATTCAACTCTGCAAAATTGGCGATTTTGTCCGCTGCAAACTTCACCAATTCAACTCCCTGCAAATAAGCTTTGGAAGCAGCTTTTGGTAGATTTGGCATTTGCCTCTCAAATAGAATTTTCCATACCTTAAAATCTTCCTCAGTATATTGTTCATATTCCTGGCTAAGCTTTTGGAGTCGCGGGTCTGTAAAGACCCAGTTTTTTTGTCTTGCGTTCATGGTATTTGGGTATAATCTGTTTCCTGTAAACTACTTCCGTCTCATCATCTCAATTATGAACCAAAAAAGACCCATTCCGATAGGAATAGGTCTCTATATTTTTTTTTTAAAAATCCATAGCTATCCTACTCCTTCATCGAAAATGGTAGTAAGAATGATGTACGAAAGTTCTCGGAGTTGGATTCATGATTCTAAAGTTAATCATTGGTTTGGAAAATACAATATATCACAAAAGGTCAAATCCTTTTCGCATGGCAAAACTCTCTCTGATCCAGTTTGCTAGTCTCGCACTTTGGGCAAAGTCAAGAGTCTGCTGACCGTCGGAATAGGCTTTCTCGGGAACTTCATGCGATTCGTAGATGATTCCATCTGCTCCAGCCATTACCCCTGCCAAAGCCATTTGCGGAACATAAGCCCGAATTCCAATACCATGTGAAGGATCCACGATCACCGGCAAATGTGATTTTGCTTTCAATATCGGAATTGCATTTAAGTCTAAGGTATTTCTAGATGCCCGCTCGTAGGTACGAATTCCTCTTTCACAGAGAATCAACTTTTCATTTCCTCCCGAAAAAACATACTCAGCAGACTGCAAAAGCTCTTCAATCGTCCCTGAAATACCTCGTTTGATCATCACCGCTTTATCGACTTTCCCCAACTCATCCAAGAGGTTGAAGTTTTGGGAATTTCGAGCGCCAACCTGATATACATCCACATAAGGATACATTTCTTCAATCTGGGAAGTTTGCATCACTTCGGTCACAATCTTGATCCCTGCTTCGCTGGCTATTTTATGCCAAAGTTTTAAGCCGTCCAGTCCCAAACCACGGAAAGCGTAGGGACTGCTTCTAGGCTTGAACACTCCGCCTCGCATCATCTTAATGTCATTTTCCACACAATGCGCCACGACCGCACGAATTTGCTCTTCTGACTCTATAGAACATGGCCCGGTGATGACTGCCATCTCCCCTTCCTTGATGAAAATATTATCTCCTAAATCAATGGAGGTTGGCTTGGCTTTCCACTTTTTGGAAACCAATTGATATTCATCAGATACAATGTGAATATCAATTATCCCATCCATCTGACCGATTTTACGGATATCAAATTCCTTTTTGCCGATCCCGATCAGATAAGATCCCAATTGGGTTTTTACCTCTGTAGTTTTATAGCCAATACCATTGACTTTTAAAATCAAATTCTCCTTTTGACTATCGGAAATATCGGATTGAAGCTGGATTATCATATTTATTTGCGAATTAGGATTTTTGATTTTTAAGAGGCTAAAATTATTATTGCCCCACTTTAGGGCTAGATAGGTAGGACTCCTGAAAATTTTTCAATTCATCACCGATTGAAGGTATTTCTGAATATCTTTTTTTAGATCAGTTGAGTTTTTGACCGTTTTGATGAAGGCAGATCCGATTATAGCTCCATTGCTATATTCGGAGGCTTTCGAGAAGGTTTCAGCATCGGAAATCCCAAAACCAATCAATAAAGGATTCTTCAGATTCATTTCATTTATCCGTTTGAAATAAGAGATTTGTCCTTCAGTGATTCCTGCTTTCGCTCCTGTGACACCATGCGATGAAACCATGTAAATAAACCCATTGGAATGTTGATCGATCTCCAGAATTCGTTTTGCTGAGGTTTGTGGTGAAATCAAAAAGGTGTTGACCAAACCGTATTTCTCAAAAAGAGATTTATAGTCATCTAAATACTGCTGCATGGGCAGATCTGGAAGTATCAATCCATCAATCCCTACTTCCTGACATTTTTTGCAAAAAGCCTCCATTCCATACTGCATGATCGGATTTAAATATGCCATGAATACCACTGGAAGAGAAATTTTCTCACGAAATCCTGCGAGTTGCTCAAATAATTTTTTCAAAGAAATACCATTTCCCAGTGCGATCATATTACTATCCTGAATGGTAGGCCCATCGGCAATGGGATCAGAATAAGGTATGCCGATTTCTATGATATCAGCACCACCAGCCTCAATCGCTTCCATAATCGGAAGGGTATCTTCAAGAGCCGGAAAGCCAGCCGTGAAGTAGATCGAAAGAACTCGAGAGTTCTTCTCTATAAATAATTTATGTATTCGGTTCATATGTATTTACGATATGGGATTTACGAGGCTTTCTTTAGCGTTTAAGCTTTGCCTGGATGAATAGTCAAAACTGTTATGGTTCAACCTTTTCTGGGTTGGGATATCTCATCACTATATTTTCCCCATGGGTTGTACCCACGGTTATTAATGGTTTAACCCCTTCGGGATTAGTGAGTATGTTTAGGAAGGCCATACTTCATTATTCAGACTTCAACATTCTTTATTTATTATTATTTTTTAAGGAAAGCATATTATTTACGATGACGATGGAGGTTCAATGTGATCTCGTAAATCGTAAATCCAATATCGTATTTCAAAACTTCATTATGTTTTATAACTTACTTGATACTTTTTACTCAATATCCTCCCCACTTAATATACGTCTCCAGGTCCTTGTCTCCTCTTCCGGAAAGGTTGACAACAATCACATCGTCTTTGGAGTATTCGATCATATTGAGTGCATATAGCGCATGAGCTGTCTCGATAGCAGGTATAATACCTTCCAACTTGCTCAACTCGATTCCTGCAGCCATCGCGTCTTTGTCCTGTACCGCTACAAACTCCGCTCTTCCCACATCAAACAAATGTGCGTGAACTGGCCCGATACCAGGGTAATCTAAACCAGCTGAGATTGAGTGCGGCTCTACCACTTGCCCATCTTCAGTCTGCATCAAAATCGTCTTCGATCCATGCAAAACCCCCGGCGTTCCTAAAACTGTGGTTGCAGCGGATTTTCCGGAAAGGACTCCCAAACCAGCTGCTTCGGCTGCCACCAAACGAACTTCAGGTGCATTATAATAATGGTAAAAAGCCCCTGCAGCATTTGATCCACCACCCACACAGGCGATGATGATATCTGGATTTCCTCTACCTTCTTTTTCCTTCAATTGCCATTTCATTTCTTCAGAAATTACCGACTGAAATCTAGCCACCATTTCCGGATATGGATGAGGACCAACCACCGAGCCAATGATGTAATGCGTATCCACTGGGTCATTGATCCAGGCACGCATAGCTTCGTTGGTAGCGTCCTTTAGAGTTTTTGAACCCGAGGTGGCAGGGATTACTTTTGCTCCTAATATCTTCATCCGTTCTACATTGGGATGCTGCCGCGCAATATCAACTTCACCCATATAAACGGTGCAATCCATTCCCATCAACGCGCAAACTGTCGCCGTAGCCACTCCGTGCTGTCCAGCGCCAGTCTCTGCGATGATCCGTTTTTTGCCAAGCTTTTTTGCCAGGATGATCTGACCAATGGTATTGTTCACCTTGTGAGCTCCGGTATGGCAAAGATCTTCTCGCTTCAAATAAATTTTAGCTCCGTATTTTTCAGATAGTCGGGAGGCAAAATATAAAGGAGTCGGACGACCAACATAGTCTTTTAGCAGTCCTCTGAATTCATCCTGAAACTCTTTGGAAGCCATAATCGACTCGTAGTTTTCTTTCAATTCCTCGACATTGGGATGCAGCATCTCGGGGATGTAAGCTCCGCCAAACTTGCCGTAAAAGCCCTTTTCATCTACTTTGATCATAATTTCTTCATTACTAATCTATAGCTTATATCTATGGTCTAATTTTACTCTTAAACCTCTTAAGTTTTTCAATATTCTTTAATCCAGGTGTATCCTCAAACTTGGAATTCAGATCCACTCCTATGAGTTGAGGAACTCTTTTTGCAAGGGCTAAAACCTCCACCGCGCTTTCCTCATTTATTCCACCACTCAGAAGAAACTCAGTATCGAAAGGATAGCTTTCTAACACTTTCCAGTTAAACTTCCTTCCCGAGCCTCCATGCTCCTTTGTGGCCGTATCAAATAAGAAATATTCCACCAAACCCACATATTCTCGTAATATTTCCCAGTCAATACTTTCATCAACAGAGATAACCTTCCAAAGTTTCTTATGAGTTTGCAATTTTAAATTCCGAACATATTCGGGGCTCTCATTCCCATGCAGCTGAAGAGCGGTTAACTTGAATTCATCGACTTTGGATAATACAAACTCAATGGATTCATTGACAAAAACTCCGACTTTTGGCATCTCTACCAAGGCAATTTCATGTGCAAAGTCTGCGGAAACATATCTTGGAGAGTTGGAATAGAAAATCAAACCCATCCAATCAGGATTAATTTCCTGAATCAGATTCTGGATATTTTCTGATTGCCGCATCCCACAGACTTTGATTTTCATTAGACGTTTACCTCGGTTTCCTTTGCCAATAGCTTCTTGTATTCTTTGATGAAATTATAAGCTGCCTGCTCTGGACGGCTGGATTTCATAAAGTTTTCTCCAATCAGAAACCCATCAAATCCTGCCCTTTTCAATTTAATTAATGTAACAGGATCAGAAATTCCACTTTCAGAAATCTTTATAAAATCAGAAGGAATTTTATCCACCAAATCCATAGAGGTTTGCAAAGACACCTCAAAGGTTTTCAAATCCCTATTGTTCACTCCCACCAAATCCAAGTCATCACATAGGCTTCTTTCCAATTCCTCGCCTTTGTGAACTTCCATCAGCACTTCCAGACCAAGGCTTTTTGCAAAAGCTGCCAATTCCTTTAATCTTGAAGGCTCAAGAGCCGCTGCAATCAATAATATACAATCTGCTCCGATGGATTTTGCTTCGATGATCTGGTATTCATCGACCACAAAATCCTTGCGAAGAATCGGGCAGAAATTATATTGCCTTGCTACGTTCAAATCTGTATTGCTTCCTCCAAAGAAATCAACATCTGTCAAAATCGACAAAGCGGAAGCCCCAGCCTGCATGTATCCTATACTTACCGCTTCTACATCTGCGGCTCCATTAATCACCCCCTTGGAAGGCGACTTCCTTTTAAATTCGGAAATGATTCCTGACTTCTCGGGATCACAAACATATTTTTTCATGGAGACCACATTACCCCCGAAAAACTCGCTTTTTTCCAAAAGTTTCACGGGGACTAAACTGCTCTTTTCAGCTACTTCCTCCTGCTTACGCGCAATAATTTTATCTAGAATATTCATAATTTTTATGCTAAAGAAACCGTGGTTTTAGGATTGACTAGGCCATCGAATGCGTCAAGTGCTTTACCGGATAATAGAACTTCTTCTGCTTTTGCAACAGCATCTGGAAAAGAAAGTCCAGGATCAGCGGTGATCAGAGCAGCGGCAGAATTGGCAAAAACAACCGAATTTTGGCTTTTCGTGCCTTTGCCTTTTAAGATATTTTCAAAAATCTTGGCAGATTCCTGAATAGTATCTCCACCTTTTATAGAGGCTGCTGTCAGAGGAGACAGATTTAAATTCTTGGGACTAAACACTTTTTCACCGTCATTAGAAATCATTTTGAAATCACCTGTTAGAGAAATTTCATCATAGCCATCCAAAGCGTGGAGAATCGCAAATCTTGTGCTCATTTCCTGATACAGATATCCATAAAGTCTCGCTAATTCCAGACTAAAAACGCCAACCAGTTGCTTCTTTGGGAAACTTGGATTGACCATAGGACCTAACATATTGAAAAAAGTTTTTACCCCAAGATCTTTCCTGATTGGCCCAACATGCTTCATGGCCGGATGAAAAAGTGGTGCATGTAAAAAACAAATTCCCACTTCATCTAAGCTCTGACGAATCCGATCGATATCAGAAGTAAACTCATATCCGAAATACGCCAGCAAGTTTGATGACCCGCAAATAGATGAAACACCTGTATTTCCATGCTTTGCCACATTTTGTCCAGCTCCGGCTACCACGAAGGAAGACAAGGTGGAAATATTGAAGGTATCCTTGCCATCTCCTCCGGTGCCGCAAAGATCCATCGCATCGTATTCTGCTATTTCAACAGGGATACATCGCTCCAGCATAGCCTCACGAAATCCAGAAAGCTCCTGTACAGTAATACTTCGCATCATATAGACAGTCATAAATGCGGCGATCTGACTTTGGTTATAATTTCCGGCAGTGATATTTTTGAGAACCTCCCGGGCATCTTCGCGGGTAAGCGTGCGATGCTCGATAAGATGATTTAATATTTCCTTCATAGGATAGGTCTGTTGTTGGGAGATTGTGTTTTTAGTTTTCTAACCAGTTTTTGATGATTTGCACGCCGTTTTCAGTAAGAATACTCTCCGGGTGGAATTGTAATCCCCTGACGTCAAAAGACTTGTGTCTAAGTGCCATAATCTGCTGATCCGCAGTACGTGCAATCACTTCTAGATCAGGTGAAAGGGTGTTTTCATCGACCACCCAGGAGTGATATCTACCAATACTAAAAGTATTGGGAACGTCATTGAAAAGCAAATCCTCCTCCACTTTAACTATGGAAGCAACTCCGTGCAGCACCTCAGATAAATTAATCAGACTACCACCGAATGCCTCTCCAATGGCCTGATTCCCCAGACAGACTCCCAGTATGGATTTGGTCGCAGCATATTTTTTTAATAGCTCTGGCATAATTCCAGCATCTTCTGGCAATCCTGGGCCAGGAGAAAGAATTATTTTGTCGTATCGATCCACCTCTTCAAGACTGATTTTATCATTTCTAAAGACATCCATCTGCGCTCCATATCCAAGCTGCCTGACTATATAAACCAGATTGTAGGTAAAAGAATCGTAATTATCTAGGACGAGTATTTTCATTTTTTTGAACTATTGAAAAATTAAAGATTGGAATATTGGAAGATTTATCAGTGCTATAAATCCTTCTTTTTTTAGTTTCAAATTCATTTAAGTATTTGATTAAGCCTTTTAATTCACTTGATAGATCAATCAAATCCAGGTAGTTCTCTTGGTAAGTCTGCTCATCTATTTTCCCTGCTGAAAGCAGTAAGAAGAGTTGACTTGGAAGCTCACCTGCAGATCCTATTAATTGATCTTTTGCTCTATAATCCTTAGCTAGGTTTTCAGATTCAACTAGTTGATACATCTTTACCCCAATTTTAATTGCATTTTACCAAACTGGTAGATCTTCGAATCGTACATATTTTGCCATAATTTTTCAATTTTTAATCTTTAAATCTCCTCCGCAGCCCGAAGTGCCACTCTCAGCGCTTCAAGCTTATTGGATACTTCTTGCAGTTCTGAAGGAATGTTTGATTTGGCTACTACTCCAGCACCGGCCTGGAATCGAAGTTGATTGTTTTCTGAAACAAATGATCGGATCAAAATCGCATGATTAAAGTCTCCATTGAACCCCAGGTAGCCGATAGCTCCACCGTAAAATTCTCTGGAAATATTCTCTAAATCATCTATAAGTTGCATCGCTCTGTATTTGGGAGCTCCAGAAAGTGTTCCTGCCGGAAAAGTATCTGCAACCAACTGAAGCGGATTGGTATTTTCTGGAAGTTCTCCAGTTACTTTGGACACCAAGTGAATGACATGGGAATAATATTGAATCTCTTTAAATACATCAACAGAGACTTTTACCGAAGACCTACTCAAATCATTTCTCGCCAAATCCACCAACATCACGTGCTCTGAATTCTCCTTTGGGTCGTCGTATAATTTACGTGCTAACACCGCATCTTCCTGATCATTTCCTGTTCGGCGAAATGTCCCTGCAATTGGATAAATAGTGGCTTTATTGTCTTTCACTACTATTTGCGCTTCTGGGGAACTGCCGAAAACCTTGAAGGAACCGTAATCAAAATAAAATAAATAAGGGGAAGGGTTTACCGATCGAAGTGCACGATAGACATTGAATTCATCTCCTTTGAAGTTAGTTTTGAATCTTCTGGAAAGAACAATTTGGAATACATCTCCTTTGAAACAATGCTCTCGTCCCTGATTCAGGATTTTTAAGAATTCCTCATCGGAGTAGTTCGAACTCTCCTCTCCTACTCTTTTGAATGAGTAGCTCGGAATATTCTTATTTGCAAGGAGACGCTCAATTTCTTCCATCAACTCTGGGTTTTCTGCTCCGGCGATGAAATGTTCAAGAAGATGAAGTTCGTTTTTATAATGATCTACCACGATGATATTCTGATAGACAGAGTATTGCATCATCGGCACCTCTGACGGCTTGGTATTTTGAAGCTTGATGTCTTCAAAATATGCGACTACATCATACTGAATATATCCAAAAAGACCATTTGAACTGAACTTGAAAGTATCCTTTACAACATCAAATTTATTCCCAAAAGCTCGGAGACACTGCATGAGCTTTTGATCTGAACGCACTTCGTAGGAAGTAGAATTTCCTAGCGGCAAGGTTTCGGTTACTGTTCCATTATTGAAACTAAAAGTAGCCAGCGGGTTGAAGCAAATATAGGAGTAGCTGTTTTCCTGCCCGTGATAATCGGAGCTTTCCAACAAAATTGGGTTGGTAAATCGATCTCTGATTTGTAAATAAATACTTACAGGAGTAATAATATCCGCTAGTCGCTTTTTGTAAGAAGTTACAATTGATAGTTTATTAGTATTCATCTTGAAATAAATTTTTAATGAAAAAAGGCTTACCGGAAATCCAGTAAGCCTTTTATACTATGTCGAAACGCAAAATTAAATGCAGGGGCTTTCTAAACTTCTTTTGGGAAAGAGTAAGTATGCCACCAATATTTATTTGCGATTGTTCTCATAAGAATGAGCACAAATTTAGTAAGGTAAAGTTAAGAGCAAAGCTTCAGAAGGCTTTTTTTTCAAAAAAAATAGCCTTCTGTAAAAAAACGTTTCCTTATATTTTCCATAAGAATAACTAAATCAACTATAACTCGTTGATAACTAGCTAAACCGCACTCAAAATGAAAAATATCCTACTCCTTATAATCTTGACTTCCATAAGTATACTGACGGTGACTGCTCAATCTTCAGCAGAGTGGCAGGCTCCGATGTACGAAGTCAACTTTGCTTCTGATAAAGGGGAAGAGGCTAAAATGGAGATTGATAAGGGCTTTAGATACGCTGATCTTGATTTTGAGGGGAGGAAATTTCATTTATTTTTTAATCACGATAATAACATGATTAAAAAAGCAAGAATAGTAGAGTCAAAAACTAATCTTCAAATCGCTAGAGGTAAAGGGAGCTATTTTTGGGGAAATGCTCGGTTTGAATTTATTGACGCAGAAGTGTATAAGGTAAAAAAGAAAAATCACGCAAACGGATATGTAATTACTGGTCCAAGCGGAACCTTGTTCAAAGTAGAGAATCATGCAATAATCCCGATTAAACCAAATAATGAAAAAGACTTTTTAGCTCAGGCATTCTATGTTTTTGAGAGGATCAAACAAACCCAGAGTAATCCGTCAGATGTCATGATATTTAACTCAAACTATAACTCTACGGGACCAAATGATTAGTTTTTAAAATTACTAAGAGGTATGTCCGCAGTTACTCCAGTGGCCTGATATTCTTAAATTTTTGAGACATTTGCAACGAAGTGGATAACCACTCTAATTTCTATTCCCATGGCTAAAACAATATCAACCTATTTCAAGCGAGTTTTTGACGATTATCAAGTCCTTGTTCAAGTACATCCAAGCGATTTCACTGGCATTGAGTTAATCGTTCATCCTGACGGAACAATTGAAAAAACAGAGATGGAGTTTGACGAAGAAATTTTTGAAGACTTGGCAGAAGATAAATTTGAGCCTGGTAATTCGCTAGAATTTCAGATGCAGCTGGCAAAAGTCAAGTAATTAAGGGAATATCTAGAAATAGCTCAACTAGAATGTCAATTTTAGAGGATTACAGGGGAATCAAGAGCAATTAGATTTTAGAATGTGGCTTCGACGCCGCTCAGCCTGACATATCGGTTGAGAAATGAGTTTGATCAGTGTTAACTGGACATTGTATTCACGTTTGAGTATAGAAATATGACAATTTGAAAATCAATCCTCCTCATAATCAGTATTGAAAGCAGTAAATTTCATTTTGAGCCTGGAGAATATTGTAAAGGCTGATTTTCTCCTTACATTTGTAGCTAGCGGCACGACCAGCTCCTGCTGAATCCCCCAGGTCCGGAAGGAAGCAAGGGTAAGCAGTCGTAGCGGTGCGATGCCGCTTCTTTTTTGCCCAATTTTTTATGGAAGAGTTTATCCATTATGGGTGTCAGCTCATGTAGTAGTTACAGTTTATAAACGCGTGATTGAGTCCTGAATTTGCAAAAAATAATTCCTAAATGTTTTTAACCGGCTACCATATTCAGGTTCCAAATCTTGATTTATCTTCTAACTTTGTTTTTAACAATCAAATCTAGATGTATTCGTTCTTTTTATAGATTTTTATCTGCGCTCACTAGACAAATTGAGCAGCTGGTAAAGATTCTTGAAAGAGAAATTGATTTCACCTATTAACTAATTTACCTATGAAATTCTTTATTGACACAGCAAATCTTAACGATATTCGTGAAGCTCATGAACTAGGAGTATTAGACGGAGTGACTACCAATCCATCTCTAATGGCCAAAGAAGGCATCAGCGGAGAAGAAAATGTACGCGCACATTACAAAGCAATCTGTGATATAGTAGACAATAATGTAAGTGCAGAAGTAATTTCTACTGATTTTGAGAACATGGTCAGAGAAGGAAAGGAATTGGCTAAACTCGATGACAAAATCGTGGTTAAAATTCCTATGATCAGAGATGGCGTGAAAGCAATGAAATATTTCAGCAGCGAAGGAATTCGTACCAACTGTACGCTGGTATTCTCCGCTGGCCAAGCACTACTTGCAGCGAAAGCCGGGGCAAATTATGTATCTCCTTTTATAGGAAGACTAGACGACATTTCCTTTGACGGAATGGAACTCATCGCTCAAATCGTGCATATTTACGGTAACTATGGTTACGAAACTGAAGTGCTTGCAGCTTCGGTAAGACATTCTATGCACCTATTAAAGTGTGCTGAACTTGGAGCCGATGTTGTTACTTGTCCACTTAAAGTAATCACCAGCTTACTAAATCATCCACTGACGGATTCCGGATTGGCAACATTTTTGGCAGATCATGCTAAAGCCGCTGGAAAATAAATCATTTCAGACCGGCAATTGCCGGTCTTTTTTATCTTTCTCCCATGTATATCATCAAAGTAAAAGGTAAAGCCAAAATCCCTGACTACATCCAAATCAGAGATGAGGATTTTGTATTAGTGGCCTATTTCAGAGCAGATCGACCTTTGAAGAAAATGGAGAAATTTGGCCTAGAAGGAAAAGAAGAAGAATTAGCAAAATTGATCCAAGAATTACCCTTCGGTAAATTGCGAAAATTAGAACTATAAGAATGGATTTCAGTACTCAACCTGTACTTCAGGTAAGCCAAGCGACGATTTTCCAGGGTGTAGACCCTATATTATCGAATGTAAATTTCTCAGTCGAGCAGCATGAATTTGTGTTTTTGATCGGAAGAACCGGCAGTGGAAAAAGTTCTTTATTAAAAACCTTATACGCAGATCTAGAATTGAAAAGCGGTACTGTCGAAGTAGCTGGTTTCAATCTTGACTCTATCAAAACGAAGGATATCCCCTACTTGAGAAGAAAAATTGGAATTATTTTTCAAGATTTTCAACTTTTTAATGACCGCTCAGTGGCGGAAAATCTCGGCTTCGTGATGAAAGCTACCGGATGGAAAGACAAGTCCAAAATAAATGCTCGAATGGCAGAAGTGCTTTTGCTAGTTGGGTTGAATAATGCCTCCAGTAAAATGCCACACCAACTTTCTGGCGGAGAGCAACAGCGGGTGGTAATCGCCAGAGCTTTGCTTAATGAACCTTCTATATTATTAGCCGATGAGCCGACAGGAAATCTTGATCCTGATGTGGCAGATGGAATTTTTAAACTATTTCAAGAAATAAATAAAAAGGGCACAGCGATCTTGATGGCAACCCATAATTATGATTTACTTCGTAAGTATCCTTACAGAGTATTGAAATGTGAAAAAGGAGAATTACTTGATAGTAAGACGCACGACGTTTCGCTGGATTCAGCTTTCTAGAGTTAATTTTCCATACTGAAGTTCAAACACTTAGCAACTCTGTTCGTTTGTATTTTACAGAAAATAAAAACTCATGAAGTATAATTCTCAAAAATTTGGAGTATTCTTATTCTTCCTTCTAGGAATTCTTGCCGTCAGCTGTAACAAGGATGATAGTATGGACCCTATCAAAGAGACTGTTGTAGTAGATCCTGCATCAAAGCAAGCAACAAATGAGTGGATACAAAGTGTGATGGATGAAATCTATTACTGGGTGACAGATATAGGGACTCCAGTGGCTGTCTCCTCAGATCCTAAAGACTATTTTGAGTCATTACTTTTTAGACCAACAGATAGATTTTCAGTTATTTATGAGGATTATCAGAAGTTGATCAATAATCTGAACGGTGTCTCATTGGAGGCAGGCTATGAATTCCAACTGTATAAAGAAAGTCAGGCTAACGACAATGTCTATGCTGAGATTCTTTATATCAAAAAGAACAGTCCTGCTGCAATAGCAAACTTAAAACGTGGTGATATCATCACCAAAATTAACGGAACTCAAATAGACACGAACAATTTCAGAGACTTATTGGGCGAAACGGACAAAACCCATACCGTCACTCCTCTCCGGTATAATCTGGAATCAGAAGTCTTTGAACCTATAGAAGAGAAAACAATCACACCAATAGAGCTTTCCGAGGATCCTAATTTTTTAGACTCTATTTATACTATAGGAGATCAGAAAATAGGATACGTAGTATATAACTTCTTTGCTCCTGGTACAAAGGAAGATGCTAAAAAGTACGATAATGAAATGGATGCAGTCTTCGCTAAACTGAAAGCTGCAAATATCAACAATCTAATTTTGGATTTTAGGTATAATGGAGGTGGTTATGTGACTTCAGCTGTTAATTTGGCTAGTCTAATTGGTCCAGGTGTCACCACTTCCGATATCTTTTCAAAGACTCGCTACAACAATATCCTAGCTTCTGAAATACCATCCTTGAGTAATGTAAAAACACCCTTTTTAAGTAAGGCGGAAAATATCGGGCCTACACTTAAAGGTAATCGTCTTTACATTCTGACATCCGGAGGCACGGCATCAGCGTCTGAATTAATTATTAATGGATTGAAGCCTTACATGGACGTTTTCCTAATTGGTGATGTCACCTATGGAAAGAATGTTGGATCAATCGCACTCGAAGACAAAGAGAATAAGGCCAACAAATACGGACTTTTGCCTATCGTAACCAGAAGCTTTAATAGCTTAGATGAATCCGAGTATAGCACTGGTTTTCAACCCAACTTGAAGGTTATAGAAAATACAGAACGACTTAGAGCACTTGGTGATGTTAATGAAGTTATGCTTCGAAATGCCATAGAGCAAATCACAGGAATTCCGTCTTCTGCACGGGTGACTAAATTTGATCGAGTTATATTGATTAACACCTTAGAAAGAAAGGTTCGTACTGGAAAAATGATTGAAGAACCACTGAAATTTTGAATAAAAATGCTCTGAGAAATCAGGGCTTTTTTTAGTTAGTTTAAGACACGAAGAGTAGTATGTCTTGCGTAGTCTTTCAGCGGTATACTCTGAATTACTTCTTAGTCTTAACCCAGAATAGCTATCACATAGAAATTTAGGAATACTAATTGGCTAACTCCCAGACCTAAATTTTTATGAAAATCACTCAAAATATTGACTTGAAAATATAGTAGAATTAAGTTTTGTATAATTAAGAGTCGAGTAGGTAAGGGGAATTTCACCCCAAACCTCTCACAGCACCGTGCGTGATAGTCTCCCATCACACGTCGCTTCCAAAGTCAGGTCTCCTGTTCTTTACAGGATGTTCCTTTGTTTCATAATAATCAATCATCCCCTTTTACAAGTTGTTGTTAATATGTAAACCGACTCTGGTTCCACCCTTCGCTCCTCTCTGCTTTCACAGAATATCGTCACTACTACGATGGAATCCGCCCCCTTTCAGCATTACAGTATTCGCCTTGCAGGTTCGCTGCTTGTACTTTCCCTTAACTCCGCCGAAAGAGTTCCCTTGTTCCGTTGAAAAGCCTGTAACGGGTTCTTGCCTCCTTTACACCGCATACTGTCCGACCAATAGCAGCTTACCCCTGCCGGACTTTATTCCTGAGAACACATATACCCCCTCAGTTTCAGTGTGGTCTATGGATATATCGATGTTTTACTATGGAGGTTCACTTTCGTTCAACTC
>Ga0307487_1000218_pt1 | contig 47131 bp, 74 predicted proteins | sample CBIW12metaG_FD_203665 | JGI IMG/M metagenome (GOLD analysis project Ga0307487, IMG submission 203665) | Sea-ice brine microbial communities from Beaufort Sea near Barrow, Alaska, United States - CBIW 1.2 | ecosystem: Environmental > Aquatic > Marine > Coastal | place: USA: Alaska | collected... | reverse complement strand
GCGTCCTTCGCGACCACAGCAGCGGCGGCAGCGTCGGTGGCAGCCTTGTCGGTTACGGCCGTCCATGTTGTGCCTGAGGTCCACCGCTTGGGAGTGTTCGCGCCGCCAGTGGTGTCGATCCAGAGGTTCTGCACGAGCCGGTCGGCGGCATCCGGTGCTGCGGACTGGATGATGACCTTGCCCTTCTTGTCCGACTCGACCTTCGCCGCAGCGATGGCCTGAGACTTGGCAGCAGCGACCTTGGCAACCGCATCGCTGATCGCCGCGTCACGGGCGTCGTCGGCCTTCGTCTGCGCTGCGATAGCCGCATCAGCGATCGCTTCGTCCTTCGCTACGTCCGCCTTCGTCTGAGCGGTACTCGCGGCTGAGTCGATGGCCTGACTCTTGGCAAGGTCAGCCTTGGCCTGTGCGGTGATCGCAGCGGCAGCCTCAGCGGCAGCCTCAGCGTTGTTCGCCTTCGTGGTGGCATCCGTGGCAGCGGCGTTGATTGCCGCAGTCTGAGCAGCCGTTGCCTTCGTCTGAGCGCCAGTGGGCGTCTCGGCGGCGTCTGCGGTGGACTGGGCATCGGTGGCCTTACCGTCTGCAGTTACCGCTTTCGCATCAGCCGTCGCAGCAGCAGCGGCGGCGTCCACGGCTACCTTGTCGGTCGCGGCGACCCATGTGGATCCGTCCCACCGTTTCGGAACGTTGCCGGGTGTGGCAGGAGATCCAATCAGTGTCGTGTCGATCCAGAGCCGTTTGGTTAGTTCGTCCGGCGTGGCACCGTCGAAGTAGTCGCCAGCAGCAACCCCTACCCCACTCACCTGTTCGATTAGCGCGTCCGTGGCGGTCAGCATCTGCCCGGCAGTCCACGCGCCACCAGTCGCGGTGGGGTACACGAAAGCACGCGGCCCGGTGCCACTGGCGCCGCCGCTGGACGTCAGAGCCACGGTCTGCGGGGTGCCCGTCAGGACGACGGCGGTGGTTGTGCTGCCATGCGTGGCACCACCATCGCTGGTGATATAGACATTCACGGTTCGCCCGGCCGGTCCAGAAACAACAACAGACCCGGACCAGAACTGCCCCACGGTGCCCGCGCTCGTCGGTGTAGCCGGGTAGGCAGCGGACCCGTCTACCTGAAACGCCCACCCCGCACCCTGAGCAACCCGTGTGCCACCACTTCCATACCACCCCGTTGCGTTCACACCCAAACGCGGGTTGGTGCCGATGTTCGTGCGCGTGACCACACCGTCGAGCAACTTCTCCGACGTCGAAGCGTCAGCCGTGTCAGTCCATCTATGCTCAACCTCTGGAACCGGGGCGGACGGGCCGATCTCCACACCGCCCACCGCAGCGGTCGCAGCCAACGCCTCAGCCTTCACAGCCTCAGCCTTTGTGGTCGCGTCGAGCGCGGCAGCAGCCTCAGCGGCAATACGCGCAGCCTCGACGTTCGCGGGGGTCGCAGCAGCATCAGCCTTGGCCTGCGCCGCGTCCGCTGCGTCCTGCGCAGTAGCAGCATTCGCCAATGCCACGGAGATGGCATTATCCTGAATCAGAATCCAGCCGGGGCCAGACCCACCCCACCGATACGCCTGATTGTCGTCGGTGTCGAACCACAGATCGCCAAGATCAGTCGTGTCGTTCAGACCCGTAGGTGCGGTCGCCTGATACCACGTTCGGATCGCATCGTCGGCCACATTCTGCGCAGTCTGCGCGGCAGCAGCAGCAGCGAGCGCGTCAGCAATTGCCTGATCCGCATCAGTCTGAGCAGCGACAGCCTTTCCATCAGCAGTTACTGCCTTACTATCAGCCGAGACAGCCTTACCGTCAGCAGTAGCGGCAGCGTTAGCAGCGGCAAGAGCATCCGTGATGGCTGTCGTCGCGTCACCCTGAGCGGCAATCGCCTTATCATCAGCGGCGATGATGGAGTCTTTGATCGCCTGCGACACCTGCTCGAAGTCGACCACCTGAGCAGCCGCAGACACCTCAACGGACCACGGACCCGGACCATCGGCGTCAACAGCGCGGACCGTCACGTACACCGGGGAACCGTCTGTGGGAACGTCAACGCCAGATAGTTCTGAGAGCGTCGTTCCAGAACCTCTCAGGCCCGGAAGGGTAGCCGAACCGTCAGTGGGAACGGGAGTGGTCGACTTCGCCGCAACCTCATACCCAAGGACGGGGTCTGGGTTGGAGATATCTGGCCAAGACACCTGCACCGCACCCACCGCAAACGGCAAGGCCACCGGCACCGGGGCCGTGGTAGGCGGTAGCCCGTCGGTGGGGTCGGGGAGGTTGCTGGGATCTAAGATCGGAATCCACTCATCCTCAGGCGACTGACGAACCTCGACACGGCCCTCGACGATTCGTGTGCCAACGGTGGTGCTGTCTGAAACGATCGAGCCGTCTTCCTCAACAACCAAGACGCCGCGACTGATCGTGGAGTTACCCAGCGCACGGGCCGACGAATGCGACTCATCGCGCAGTCGACGGTTCTCTCGCTCCGACTGCGCGAGACGCGCAAGAGGACTACTAGACCGCATTGGCTCCATCACTCAACTCACTCCCTGATCGGTTGGCTGCCAAAACACTGGCGTCATCGAAATCAACTTGTTGTCCTGCACGCTTGCCCGCCAACCCTGAATACGAGCCGGACCATTCCACGCGGCCGAATCCCAGCGAGTCGGACCCAGTTGCATCGTCACTGTGTCGCCAGCATCGAAATCGACACCAACGCGCGGGGTCGAATCCGGTCCAGTAGCAAGTTCCAACTCCCACGTCTGCAACCCATACCTACGACGCTGCAACACGGCAGCCGCATACTCGGCAAGATCGGGCCCGCCGTCGATCGCAGAAGCCTCCACCCGATCCACCCACAAGGGACTACCGGCAGCGAGCGCGGCATCGTCGGTGACCAGTTCGCTGATCGGTCGGGAGTCGCCCGAACCGTCACCTGTGGCCTGGATACCCGTGGCGTACTTCTCCGGCCCCCAATTGCGTGGACGCTTGCGACTCGACACGTGCTCATCAGAGAACACCGTCGCCTCAATGCGCCGACCAACCTCGGGAGCGATCTGCAACACCTTGCGAAAGCGGGTGCGGTCGGCGTCTTCCCACTCGACCCGAACCATCCACTCGGGACCACCACCAGACATCAGCTCCGTAGCGGCAGAACCGATACGCCGATCCTCTGTGGCGTAGTAGGTGTGGTCCGAAACCTTGCCGCAATCCGTGACGTCGACCGTCAATCCAAACTGCGTGGCAAGGCGATCGTTTACAAGGTCTGCCAGAACTTGCGACTCGTCGGTCTGAACAAAGTCGAGCGCGGGGCAATAGTCGGCATCAAGGATGGCCTCAAGCGTGGTCAGCCCGATCGGAACCTCCGGCCCGCCCGCTTCGGCGCTGGTCAGCAGGTAGCCAGCAATGGGTGTCCCATCATTGACCGGAACCAGCATCGTGCGGCCACCAATGAGCAGGTTCGCCCAATCGGGCGGGCAGGTCGCGGACGTGACGGGCAGTCTGACAGCGCAAGTCCGCGCGGCGCCCACCGTTCGTTCGAGCGGTGACGTGACCACGAGTGGCAGTTCTTCAAGAACCTCGCCGCTCTTGAGATCCGCGACATACCAGGTCAGCGTCATCTCAAGCGCCGTCGAGCGGGATGGCGTTGCCGCCCACGTGGATGGCGCTGCTATTGGGCGCTGTCATGGCGATCAGTATCTGCGGCCCCGAAATCGCGGCGCGGACAGAAATCTCGGTGCCCGTCGTCGGCGGGCTGGCAACAATGTAGCGAGTGCTGCCACCTAGCCTTGTAGATATCCCGGTAAATCCGCCCGTGGTGGGCAGGTTGATGCAGGCCGTCAGGTTCGGGGAGTAGCTAGACGGACGCTGCAAGTAGCCATCGAGAAACAGCACGCCGTCCCTGATCTGGGCCAGCACGTTGGATGTAAATCCGCCGACGGCGGTACAGGCCACCTGGCCGGTGTTTTCGGCCTTGGCGTAGGAGTCCCAGCCCGAATCGGTACGCACCTGCAAGGCACCCACCTGCTGGTTGAACACGGCCATTCCGGGATAGGCAATCCCATCGCCGACCAGTGCGTCACGAGCGGCAGTCGTCGAAACCGGCAACACGCCGCCAGCGGCAACCGTGCGGGCAGTGGAGTGCGTCGAGCTGACGGCAGCGACGTTGGGGACGGTCAATCGGGCCAGTTCTAGCGACAATGCAGGAAGGGCCGGTGCAGCAGGCGAGGCGGAAGCAGTGCCGGCGACAACCTCAATCTTCAGTTCACGGACCGCACCAACCGACGAATCCGGGTCGTAGATGCGAGCAATAACAAGATCGATGCGAGACAACCCGGAACCGGGGCGCGCGGCAAGATTCACTGTCTTGGACGCGGCGAGAGCAAACTCCCAGCCACCGCCAGCCGCATACGTCGAGTCGTAGACGATGCCGCCACCGGCAGCGACCGTCACCGAATCGGGACCAGTACCCACCGACGCGGCCAAGCCCGCACCGTTGACCCGGCGACCACCGAGCACCGAGAACGGCTCCGATGACGGCCCGGGCATCGCAAGAACGCTGTCAAGGCGACGCTCATCCACGCCGCTGTACGCCACGCTGTTCCAGCGGCGAACCATTCCATCAGTAGCCATGTTCGATCCTCAAATCCATGTATCGCGGTAGGTGGCGGTGAGTTCAGCGGCGGGGTCACCAGTGGTCGCACTGAGCCCAAACTGGTGCGAACCAGGATTGACGCCCAACCACCGACCCGACCACTTCGAGCGGCGCGTCGCGCCCTGTTCGCCTCGGTACAGCACCCGATGAGTGGCGGTGTCGATCGTGATCCAGTCGCCCGCCGGAATATCGAGATTGACCCGCATTCGGTCACCCGTAGCCAAATCGACAACCATCGGGTCCGTCACCGGCCCATCGATTCGCCACAGCACTGGCGCGGGGGAGTCGCCTTCGTTCGTCAAGACCATCTGCCCAGAAGTGACCGTTGCATCCCACGTCACAGGCCACGTCGCGGACCACTCAAGGCCGCCACTAGTGGACGGGTAGTTGGTTGTTGCCGTCTTGGAATTCGTGCCGTAGATACGCGGATCGACAGCAATCAACGGCACCGAGAATCGGGCAGTCGGTGGGCTGATCGGACTAAGCTCGGCCCAAACCGCCTCACCATTCCGACGAAAGGTGCCAAAGCGTTCGAAACCCGGCTCGCTCACACGCAGCTCGAACGCCCCGATCGGACAGGCCGCGAACAGTCGACCCTTCGCCTGGTGTAACGCCTGATGCGTCGGAGCGATGATATATCCATCCAGCGCATACGAACGCGGCCCATAGAACTCGGTCGCATCCCACGAGCCGTGATCGTTGGCAAGATCACCAGTGTTCGCGCGCGGCGCAGGTGACGGCGACCAGGGCTCGTCACCCGTCGCACCCCACCGACAGCCCAGCGAATCGATCTCACCTAGCGTAATACCGGACTCGCCCAGCCGAAGCGTCGTACTCATACGCCAGCCCCTAGTGCGCTCGTGCCCTCTGCGAAACGGATCAATCGCACAAACTCGGACGCAACCTCGGTTGGTGCATAGGCGTTGATCTGATATGTCCTCTGCGCCGACCCGCGCGTGGAGGACGAGGGACCGCCGGCCCCACTCGCGGGAGCCGGGGCACGATAGGCCGCGGACTCGGACCACCCAGCCGACGCTCCCCATCGTGGAGCTAGGACTGTCGAACTGGCAGCCGTCCCGCGACCAGTTCGGTAACCGGGGATGACCGAAGGGTGGCGACCACCGGCGGCGTAACCGATCGGCATGCCGTTGGTGATGATCGATGAAGCGAGGTCGGCCATGAAGTCGTCAATGTTGAGCCCAGCGTTGACCGCTCCCAACCACTTGTCGTTCTTGCGCGACTGCGGTTCGTTGACGATCCACTCGCCGGAACGAACACGGATTGGCTCACCGGACCGGGCACCGTAGCCCCACACGTTGTCCACACGGGGGTCCGCCGGCGGTGTGCCAGGAACCTTGCCGCCACCGGCGTAGCCGGCCGGGACCTGCAGCCCGGTGTAGCCGCCCCGTGCCGCGTTGCCACGGTCATCGCCGAACACGGTGCGCTTCGTAGTGGTCTGGATGATGTTGGCGACCCAGTTCTTCCCGTCGATCGCCCGCAACCCCGCCAACACGCTGCGGATCGCAGCCTGCGCCCTGTCGTCGTTGGTCAGGATCGTTGGATTCGCGGCAGTTCCGTCGAGGTTGTCCATGCCGTCGAGCACCTTGTTGATGTCGTCGGTGGCCCAGTCCAGTGCGTCGAGGATGGTGCGGACGTAGTCCTTGGGGAGTTCGGTGGCGTTGGCCACAGCCATCGCCTTCGCCACGGCGTCCTTGTCGCCTTTGACGTCGAACTGCACAAGGATGTCGTCGCCGACTTCGGCGAGAATCCCGGCGAGAACACTGCTGGTTGATCCGAGGGAACCGAGGAGGGTGTTGACCTTGTCGATCGACTTCTGCGACCCGTTGGCCAGTTCGTCGAGGACCCCAGCGGCCGCGGAGCCCTGCTCTTGCAACTTGGACAGGACGTCGGCATCGACACCGCGGGCGGCGGCCTTGACCATGTTGTCGGCCCACTTCTCCTGGGCCTGCGCTGCTTCCTCGAGGTCAGAGATCCAAGACTTCAGGGTGCTCTTGTCGTCGAACTGCAGCGTCGCGTCGGTCCACGCGTCGCCGGCGTCCTCGATCGACTGACGCAGCTGATCGAGCTTCTTTTCGGCGTCCTCAGCGCCGCCCATGCGCCCGAGGGCCTGGTTGAGGTAGGTCGACTTCTCCGCGAGCTCCTCTGTGGACTTGCCGGCCAGCTTCTGGTCGTTCTCGAGATTCTGCAGCGCATCTGAGTAGCCCGGGAAGGCTGCCGCGAGATCCTTCACGGACTTGCCCTGATCGGCGAACGCTGCTGAGATCGACCGGAACTTGCCCGCCGCCTCATCGCCGGCGCCGTCCGCCAGCAGTCCGGTCAGGGCTTTGTCGACCTGCGCGAACGACTTCTCGGCCGCCTCCTTGCGGGTCTCCGTGAAGATGCCCTGAAGGCCCTGCTGGAGACTCTCGAGCTTGCCCGGCTGCAGTGCACGGATTGCGTCGTCGAGGCCGTTGATGTCCGCGTAGGTCTGCCCCCAGAACTCGCTGCCCGGCCCTTCGATAGTGAACAGCTTGTCGAGCGACTTCCGTGCCGCCGCGGCCCCGTCGCCCATGTCCAGGAGCTGGCTTGTGTACGTCGCGACGCCGGCGCGATCTCCGGAGTCGTAGAACTTCCCTGCGATCTGGAGAGCGGTGAACACCGCTAAAGCTCCGGCCGCTGCCTTGGTCAGCTTGCCGACCGCTCCTGCCGTCCTAGGGGACTGCAACTCCAGCGCGGCTAGGTTCGCCTTGAACGTGGTGACGGCGCCTGCCGCCTTCATCAGACCACCGACGAGCAGCAGGCTGCCGCCGGTCACCAGGGCGAGCGGTGCGATGCTGCCCTTGATCGGGCCAGGCAGCATCCCGAACACCCCAGCAAGGGCCGAGACCGCGTCAGCCATCTCGGAAACGACCGGGAGCATGCCCTGCCCGGCGTCGATCGCGTTGTCCTTGATGTTGTTCCACGCGATCTCAGCGCGGGCAGAAGCCGTGTCGTACCGCTTCCCAGCCTCTTCGACCAGGGCCTGGTTCCGCTCCCACTCGGCGTTGCCGTCGGCCAGCGAGTTTCGGAGCATGTCACTGGAGTTCGCCAAGTTCAACAGTGCACGAGTGGTGCGCACGTCGGACTGGCCGAGTTGCTCCAAGGCCACGAACGCGGACTGGCCCTTCTCGTCCAACTGGCCAAGGCCTTCGGTGAACGAGGCCAGCGCGGACGCCGGGTCGGACCGCCAGGCGTTGGTGAAGTCCGTCGCGCTCATGCCTGCGACTTCAGCGAATTTCGTTAGGTCGCCGCCACCGGAGTCGACAGCCTTGCCGATGTCGATCAGGACCTTGGAGATCGCCGAACCGCCAGCCTCAACCTCAATACCGGTCGACGCCACAGCATTCGCCACAGCCAACACGTCCGACTCGGACAGGCCAACGATCGCACCGGCAGACGCGATACGTTGCGCCATCTGCACAATCTGCTTCTCCGTCGACGCACCACGGTTGCCCAGGTACACCAGCGTCGAGGCGAGCTCGTCGACCTTGTCCGGGGCGGTGCCCATGACGTTCATCAGCTGCGCCAACGACGTCGCCGCCTCATCAGCGGTCAGGTCTGTCGTATCGCCGAGCATGACCATCACCCGGGTGAACTCGACCACGTCACCGGTGGCGATGCCGAGCTGGCCTGCGGCCTCAGCAACCTTCGCGATGTTCTTGTGGGACTCCGGCAATGTCTTAGCCAGGCCGCGTAGCCCGGCCTCGACCTTTGACAACATCGCGGGTGTGCCTTCGACGGTCTTGGTGACGCCGGTCCACTGGGACTCCCAGTCCATCGCGGCCTTGGTCATTAGTACGCCGGCTGCCGCGATGAGCATGCCTGAGCGAAGGAACGAGGTACCGACGGCGTCCCATTCGGCCCGGTGGCGCTTCAACCGGGCGGTGGTGCGGGCGACAGTTGTCTCGAGCTGCCCGATCGGCACCTCGGTCTGCTTGGCCTTTTTGCCAGCACCTTTGATCTTGTCGCCGGCACGGTCTGCCTCTTTGCCGGCTTCGCGCCACTCGCGGCGGAAGTCCGACATTTCCGCCTTCAGGCGCACAGCTACGGACCGGGACAACGGCATGTGAACCTCCTGGCAGGCAAATGTCTAGTTATTCGATGAAGGTGAGCGCCACGCGGTACCCGACTCTTGGTCACCTGTCGCAGAACTCCGGTTATGTAGTTGGTTCTAGATCAAGGCCGGCGGATGATTTCCGCCCGCCACGACACACCGGACTCGGTGTCGCCAGCAGAACTCCGGTTCTCCTCGAGCAAAGCGCAGGCGTAGCACTTGTCGTCCTCGAGCGTGAACTCTGTGTCCGCCGACATCGACAGCTGCACAGGGTGCCCGCACCGGTGGATCGACTGCTCGTGCATCTGCAACGCCACCATCAGAGCGCGCTCCCGCTGGGGCAGCGCATAGAAGGTCGACGGGGTCTTGTGGTTCCAAGCCCTCGCCGCCTTCAGCTCGGTTACAAGGTCTGGCCGTCCTGCGAGCTGCTCTGCGAGAAAGGGGCGGTCAACTCCGGCTCCTCCAATGTCGCGAGCTGCGACGCCTGCAGGAGACGAGCGATCTGCAGGTCGCCCAGGCGCTTGCGCAACCGTGCCAGCTGCTCGACGGTGACCGCGGGGGTGACCATTTCGTAGTCGTCGGTGAGCTCGGCGGCCTTGACGCGGCCGTCGGGCCACTCGATCTTCAGGACTGCGGCCGACACCAGGTGTAGGTTCAGTTCGCGGTTGAACGCTTTGATCTTCGGGGCATAGATCGCGAACTCGCCGTCGTAGGTGGTCTTCTCGGCCTCGTAGGCCTTCATCGCAAGGGTGTGGTTCTTGCGTGCCTGCTCGTTCGCGTTGCGCGGCAGGATCGGCCTCTCGGGCTCGTCAGGCTCGGCTGGCGGCTCGTCCATCGGCTCCGTGGCCTTCGTCTGCTCCTCCGAGGTCAGTCCCCGCACCGTCCACATGGACATGGAGGCATCCCAGCGGTTGGCGAGGTCGGTGATCTGTTCCTCGAGCTTGGAGACCTTCTTGTCGCCAAGCGACGGTTCCGCTTCGGCGACCTGCTTTTCGATCGCCAGCTGGCGATTCAGCTTCTCGTACTCGGCGTACAGGGCGGGGTCGCCGTAGATCTGGACGGACCTTTGCGCGATCGTCGCGCCACCGATCCAGTCGTCGAAGATGTCGGCGAAGTCGGCTTCGACGGGTTCGGATGCGAGGTTGGTGAGGTCTGGGATGTTCTCGGTCATGATGTTCTCCACGGGTGGGTATTGCCACGGGTCGGGGTAGTCCCAGGAGGGCGCGCCCGTGGCGGCACACCCTCCCGAGTTCATGGGGTTAGATGGGGGGGGCGACGGCCGTGATAAACGGCCAAGCCTGTTGAGTTTCTGCCTCTTGCCTGTACTTAATCCAGCCGCCCATGTCCGACGGCGGCGTCACCGAATCGGTGACCAACTCAGCGCCGTGGAAGATCTCGTCGTCCGCGGCCCAATCATCGATTGAGTCCTTCGTGGTGCGGCGGGCATAGACCCACACCGTGACGCCCTTGATCTTCATCGTCTGGAACGATTCATCGCCCTCAGTGGGGTCAGAGGCGCCGGTCGCGTCGAAGTAGCGGAAGAACGTGAAAGCCGACTGGTTGTTGCCCCGGGTGGGCGTGTTGGCATTGTCCGACGTGCACAGCGCGGCCTCGTTGACCTTGTCCGACGCAGCGGCGCCGAACTGGAAGTCCGAAGTGAGGACGTTGCAGGATGCGTCGATACCGGCGTTGAGCTCGGTGACGTTCGGCGCAGCCGGATCAAGGGGCTTGGTGGTCAAAATTGAAAACTTGGTGCGACCATCGGCGAGTGAGCGAGGCATTGTTACTCCTTGTTTTCCCCGGCGGCCGGGGTCTCGGGGGCGACGGCGGCGTTTGCGCGCTCGTCAGGTGTTGTTGCCACGGGTTCAACAGGGCGGGTGACCTGCTGCTCGTCCGCCTTCTTCTGGCGGGGAGTCTTGGTGAACTGCTTAGCGATCGAGGGCACGCCCAACCAGTGCTTGGGGATGCGCTGCTTGGTGCCCTTGGTCGGACCGTTCTTCACGTAGACGGTCACGAAACCGTTGTTGTCGGCCATGGGGTTCCTCCTGTGTCAGGTGCCGGCGTGGAGCACGTACTGCAGGGGCAGGACGTACCTGGTGGGTGTGACGGACCGGTCCGGTCGTGGGGGGCCGGGGTCGTTGAGCTGTCGGCATCGGCCGAGCGAGATCCCGCCGACGCTGGGGGACCAACGTTCAAACCCGATGGTGACGGCATCGACAAGCTGCAGCAGGTCGGCGGTCTTCCCCGCAACGCATGACAATTGGAATGTCCACAGCAGGCCGATGTGGTCCGCTGCGAGGTCTTCCTCGTCGTCGTGGGTTCCCGCTCCGGGCCATTCGATGACGTAGGGGCGGACACGACCGGCAGTGTCGCCGGGGATCGTGGGGGGTGTTTTGGACGGTTCGCCTTCGTACAAGGTCACGCCGGTAATGGAGGTCAGGTTGGTGTGCACCAGGGCGGCAAGCGCCTTCCGGGACACGGTGGCCATCAGATGTCCCCAAGGATCGACGACAACGCCTGCGCGTAGTAGCCCTCGTTTCGGTCGAACGCAGGCCCCATGAACGCATGGGGAGCCATCGTCGAAGTCCCCTCTTCGAGCCAGACTCCGTATTCTGCGGTCGGCCCGATCTCGGCCTCGATCGCATTCGCACTGATGGTTGTGTCGTAGGTGATGGAGCCCTTCAGGAACCCGGTGTCGAACGGTGCGAGAATCATGGCGTCGCGTTTGATGTCGGCCGCGGATTTGCGAGTCGCCAACACCACTTTGGCTGCGACTTCGTCGACTACTCCGTGGAACGAGGCGGAGAACGAATTCAGTTCTGAACCGTCGAACTCGATAGACGCCACGTTCAGGCCCCTTCTGGTTCGTACGTCATGTCATCGACGCACCACAGGTCCCGCTCCCAGCGCAACGAACCGCCGGCAGCTTTGCGGACGATCAGGTGACGGCCGTCCAACAGTGGGTCAACACCGTCGCCTACGAGGACACGAGACCCAACAGGAATGTCGGCAGCACGATCAACCACGACCAGATACAGGGCCGTCAGAACCTGCTGCTCACCGAGGATGTCGGCGGCCTGACCGTTCATGACCTGAATACGGGCAGAGCCCGTGAAGATCGGTGCCGCGACGGCACCGGCGGAGTAGGTGAAATCAGCTTGTAGGGCTGGTTCGGTGCCGGCGGCCGGGTCGAACACTTCTACGGGGGCGGTGAACGTCTTGGCCGCCACCACGGCGTGCGACGCGGACCAATCCGCCGGGATGACCGTCGTGCCTGGTCGGCCTTGGTGGCGGGTCGGGCGGGGCATCAGAGGTAACCGTTGCTGTGCTCGGGGCGATAGAACCCGTAACCGGGCTCCTCAACCACACCGAAGTACCCGTCGCCTTCAAGATCGTTGAAATGCTGGTTGCGGAGGTTCTCAGCACGCTTATGCAGGGCGTCGGCGAGTTTCGCGCCATCGGTCTGCAAATCCTGTGTACGCAGCACCTTCGAAGCCAAAGCTTCGTTGTCAGCATTCGTGTCGATCGCCTGTGCGGCGGCCAACTTGACCACGCCGCCCTCCATCTCAAGGAACGCGGTGATCTCGGCGTCGGTGAACACCCACGGGGTGGCCACGTCGTTCAGGAGGAGCCTGGTTTGCCCGACGGGGGTACTGACGACGTATGTGGAGTCAGGCATGGCGGCTCTCCTCAAAGGGGTGTGGTGGCGGGGCGCAGGAACCGCCGTGACAGGGGCCGAAAGGTGGGCGCAGAACGAGCCCGGCGTTACCCGCCACGGAACCCCCGGTTGAACCTTCAGCGCGTTCTATGAAATGCGTCTCTTGCACCGCTTCACGCTGCTGACGCCCCGCCACCGACCCGACCCAGAGGGATTCGCCTCTGGGTCGGGCCGGAAGCCAGACGTCAGACAGCAGGTGCGGTCTTGGCCTCGACGATCGCGGCGAAGCGCTCGTCTTTCTTGGTCCCGGCCGAGGACAGGTCGATGTTCTCCCGCTCGGCGTAGGCGTCCAACTGCTTGACCGTCCACCCGTCGGAGGGGTCACCGTCGGGGATCTTGACCGGCTCGTCCTCCTTGGCGGCCGACGCCGAACCCGTCTTGTATTCCACGACCCCATCGGGCAGCAGATCGGTGCCGATCCACGACTTGGGAACGCGATCGGAAAGCGGCTCGTCCGCACCGTCGAGAGCCACCTCGACGTAGTCGGAATCCTCGTAAATCTTGAACTTGGGCTTGTCGTTCTTGGCCATGCTGTGTGCCTCCTCAGGCATCAAAAAGGGGTGTCCAAGGGGGCTCAGTGAAGAACCTGAGCCCCTTGGACAGGGGTCACGCCGCGACGATGCCGTCCGAGGCGTAAGTGAACATCGGGTCACCTTGTGCCGCACCGGTGATGTGCCGGGTCCGGTACCAGATGGTGTCGTCGTCAAACGACCCCGCGTCTGCACCCATATCGCCGCCACCGAGAGCCCGACCCTGATCCGCCTTGTAGCGGGTGTCCGGAGTCTCGAAGCCACGCAGGAACGCGACGTAGAACGCCGGACGGGGCGCCGACGGCAGCGGGATGACGTACCAGGCGGTGCCCGGCATGTTCTCCAACACCGTCAACTCAACCTTCCCGCGGAACGGGTTGGGCTGGATGACGGTGTCGCCGTTGCCGAGCACCACACGCACCTCAGTGGTGTTCATAACCCGCTCAGCCGTGAACTGCAATGCCGGACCGACAACCAACTGGAGGCGGCCGGGCCGCAACAGACGACCATCCTTGTCCCGCTTGGTAGACACCTTGGTGATGCCCGCCTGGAGGCTGTCCGCATCCAAGACACCAGTGCCCAGGTTGTCGTTGCCAACGTTGAAGAACGCCGTGTTCGGGGCACCCGTCGTCACGTTGGCGAGCTGCTCGAGCGCGACGTCGTCCTCGGTGTACCGGGCCTGAGTGGCCCAGCCGTTGGGAACCTGCTGCAACTCACCGATGTCATCGTTGACCCGAGCCTCAAACGAGTACCCGAACTGCTCACCAAACTTGGCCACCGAGATGAAACGCTCGTTGGCCGACGTGCTGGCGATCGGGTAGTTGCTGTGCTCGGGGACGCGACGCAGACCATGGCGGTTGCGCGTGAGCTCGACGAGCTGCTTGCGCTTAAAGTCCTTGACCGATGTGCGGGCCGCGAACTTCGTCCACTGGGTCTCGATGTCCTCGTACTGGGCGAGGAGTTCCCTGTCGAGGACCTCACCGGCGGCGGACTTGAACAGGTCCGACGTGGTGATGGCCTCGTTGACGCGGATCATGGCCGAACGGTTGCCCGTCCACGCCTGCTCGAGCAGACGCTTGGCCTCGATCACGACGCCGCGCATCTTGGGGTCGTTGCGAACCCGGTCGCGGCGTGCCGACGGGCCCTCTCCGACCATGGTCAGGTCTGGGGAGAGTCCGAACGACTCTCCGGTGATGATGGAGCTGGTCACTTTGGCCTCCTCAGACCGTCAGCGGCTTCACGAGTGCCGGACCGACACCCGTCGCCTTGGTTGCGTACGTGCCGTCGGCGTGTGCCACCGAGTGCCCGAACAGGTCGTTGCCGGTGAGCGTGACCGTGAGGGCACGTGCCGCCGTGATGTAGATCGGTGTGCCAACGTCACTGATGACGCCGCCCACATCGAACTTGTAGACGCGACCGTCGAGCAGCACGGTTGCGTTGGTGGCCGTGTTGCCGCCGGCGCCGCGGTCAGTGGCCAGTACGCCAACAAGTCCGCCGATCAGGACGGGCTCGCCGGACAGTGCGCCAGACGGGACGGGCAGGGACAACTCGGTGCCGGGGCGGATGATTTCGTTCTTCATCGCTCAGGCCTCCTTCGTGAATTCGGCGTCGAAGTCGTCGACGCTGACGGTGCCGGCCTCGGACACGGTGGACCCGAAACCGCGGGGGCGGCCGGTGTCGGCTGCCATCTCGGTGAGGTTCTCCTGGACCGTCTTGGTGAACGCCTCGACATTGAGAGCGCCCTCCTTGATGGGCAGGTCGGCGACCATGCCCTTGACCTCGAACTTGGTGAGCGCGATGTCCGCGTCCTTGGACTCTTTGACGACGAGCGCCTCAGCGTCCGTGGTGCGGGTCGCCTGAGCAGCGGCCTCCTCGAGGGTGGCGGTCTCGGCTTGCGCCTCGTCCCGCTCCTTGACCGCGGTGTCGCGCTCACTTTCGAGCGCCGTCACCCGGCCGGCCGTCTCTCGGAGTTCGGACAGTGCCGACTCCTCGATGGTGATGGTTCCCATGGCATCTCCTTGATGGGATTCGGTGGACTGCCCGGCCGTGACGGCAGGGACATATGTGGTGACCTGGCGGACCTCAGTCCGCTCACCGGTCAAGGTGTCGGCGAGCCCGTTGTCGCCAGTGGTGTACGACTGGGCGAACGTCTTCTCGCTGTCGTCGGTAGAGATCTCGAACCAGGCCGTCGTGTCGTCGAAGTCGCGCAACCACACGTACGTCTTGTCGCCGCCGTGGGCGGACTTGAGCAGGGCGTCGAGTATTTCGCGCTGGTCGTTGACGGTGGCTTCGGTGACGTTGTCGTGCTTGAGCGCGCGTTCGTTGACCCGGCCAGGACGAGCGGACTCCAGGATCGTGAATGACCCACCCCGGCCAGCCCTCGTGACAAAGTCGGCGGTGTTGGCGTCATTCGGGATCAACTTCTCAATGATCGGGCCCCCCTTGGCCTCGCTGACCGATGCGGCTGCGCGAACGGATACGCCGATATGGGCCTGCATCTCGCTGAGCAACTCGCGGTGCTGGCTGAACGTGTCTGCCTCGGCGACCAGAGCGCCACCATCCCAGCGGGCGTTCTCCGCGAGCACTGCTCCGATGTCCTTCACGGACCGTTCAGGACGCTCGTAGACCTCCGACTCGGTCGGGTGATCCAGGTACATCTGGGTGCCGGCAGGGAACACGGCGTCGGCGGCGGCCGCCTCGAGGACCTCGGGAGAGTAGTACCCGGACCTGCCTTGTCCGGGGGTGATGAGAGTGACGAGCAGCCGTCCCGGCTTGCCGCCAACTGGAGCAGCGGTCAGCGCTGCGGTCTCACGAATTGTCTGCTGCTTCGCCATGGCGAACGCCTCCTGGTGTGGGTACGGTGGTCGGATGGGACAGGACGACGCCGACGAGGGCGGCCTAGACGATGGGTGCCTGCAGCACGTGTGGATCCCGGAGGACTTCCAGATTGTGGAGCGCAACGGGGTGACCGGGATGTCGATCGTCAACCGGTGCAAATGGTGTCCGGCGGTGTTCTACGAACCGTCGAACGTGGACCGGTTTCCCAACACCAAGGGCCTCGACCCGCGGCTGTATTAGACGGTTGGGACTCTGGCAGGTACATAGGAATCGCGCCAGCCCGGATTTTCGCGGCGAACCGACCACTGATCCATGGGGAAATCGCCCCGCTTCCACGCTTCGAATCGTCCCGGTCCAAGTACTGTTCGCTGATCTTCAACCGGAAGTGCGGCGAACCGCTCCTCGCTGTTCGGCAGAATTGACGGCGGCTCCTCGATGTCGAACCCGAGGTCTTTCCACGACTTCGTGCCGGGTACGCGGGTACAGCGCCCGTTTTGATGGTCGTCGGGCCCAGACACCTCAAGCGGGTAATGGGTTCCGTGCTGCGCCCAGCAGCTTGGACACGTGCGGGAGCCGAGGTTTGCAGTCCACACCCAGTCCTCAAGAACGTCAGCGTTGGCATCCTCAGCCATCTTCGCCGCCGCACGCTGAGCATCGAGCTGCTCTGTCCGGGCAATCGTGAGAGCACGGGACAGCCCACCGTTGAAGACACCCTCGGTACGGCCCACCATGCGGCGTGCGGTTTCACGCGGGTTAGACCCAATGAGCATCCCGCGAACCAGTTCACGCTTCATCGCAGCAGTGGCCTCATCCGACAACGGGTAAGACAACTTGGTGATCCGGTCCGCAGTCCGCGAGACAATCGCATCTACCTGACGACCATCAACCCGGGTCCACGCGGCAACCGACTCACCAGGGGGAAGCATTGACGTGATGAGTCGGTCAGTCGTGTGCCCGGCCTGGTTGACGATCAGGTGCAGCTGGTCGATCGCGGCCTTGGCTGACTTGTCAACGGCACCCGCCAACCGGTCCTCGATCAACGCGAGCGTGTTCACAAGGCGCCGAGACCGCACCAGTTGCAGACGGGTCGGCTTGACCCCATCGGCGGCGATTTCGTCGAGCGTGGCCAACAACTCAGGCGCAATATCGTCCCAGGCACGCACAAATGTGGCTGTGGCTTGACGGGTGTGGTCGTCGGCAATGAATCTCAACGACGCCTGTAGTTGTCGGACGATCCCGTCGCTCTGGCTGTTGTAGGCCATCAGGCGAGTGCCGCAGCGGGGTTTTCGCCGCGCCGGAACGCGTCGACTGCCGCCTGGCCCGCTGTGGTGGCACGGTCGAGCCAGTTGCCATCGACGTCGGTGGCCTTTTCGATGATTTCGTCGACGTCGGTGACACCGAACGCGTGGAGCAGCAGCTTGAGGATTTCGACCTCCGGCATTTTGTCGGTGCCATCCGCTTCGACGATCGCTGTCACCATGTCCTTCAACGGAATCTCGGACAGGTCGGGCCAGGTGATCTCGATGGTGCGGTCGGTGTCGCCGAACAGTTCGACGTACTCACGGCCTGTGGCGTTGTCGCGAACCACGCGTCGCCGTCGCAAGGGGCCCGCTGGCGCCTTGGCCGCCATGTCTATGACGTATCCGAGGATCCGGCGAAGGTAATCCGACCACTCGTCGCGACGCATGCCGGCCATCAGTTCGGTGGGAAAGTCCAACGTTTCGGCGGTCGCGCGGGCACCCGTAACACCGGGGTCGCCCAGCAGCATCGTGACAGGGACATCGAGGCCGGCGGCAACCATCGCGGCCAAAGGGCGACCCGAGTCGGCGTCGATGGTTGCGCCAGACTTCGAGATCGCTTCCAAGTTTTGTCCGGCACCCAAATGGGCGGTGGCGCCGGCTCGACTGTTCGGCGGTGGAACAGTGGCGTCCAGCGTGTTGGCGTTGCGGTGTGCCTGTTCGGCGGACTTGGCCGCACGACCGGTCGGGTTGGTCTGCTTGAACGTGAACCGCGAAAGCGCCTTGACGATTCGTGCCCAATCGGTCAGGAAGTCGGCATAAGCGCGAGACCAGGGCACAACCGAGAACGCATCCCCGACACCGAAGTCCCACGTATCCAGAGCATTGACCTGCATCTCGACAATCGGGGCATCCCACTCGATTGGCAGACCACCGTAGGTGTCAGATCGGCTGCCCGGACGGTAGTCGATCGACGGGTACAGCACACGTCGAGTCTCGGTCCGCAACCGTTCAGTGCCGGAGATGGTGCCGGTCTCACGGATCTGGGTTGTGTACTGGCGCAAGAAGAACCACCGCTCGCTGGCGTCTTCGGGGTTCGAGATGACCCGGGCGATCTGGTCGAAAGGGATCAGGCGGGGACGCACAGCACCGGTGGCCCGGTTCGTCCACAAGGCGGTGAAAATGTTCCCGTCGTTCGCGAGAGCCCGTTCGTTGCGGATCTTCGCGGTTGCACCGAACAGCGCAGCCTTAGCCTCATCCCCGTCGATGAAACCCTGAACAACAGCGTTGACATCCTGCTCGTCAGGGTTCTTGGTGCTGCGACCGTTGGCTCGGGCAGCGACCTGAACCCCGGATCCCCAAATGTAGAACGTTCGCAGGCTGATGCCTCGTTTGAAAATGGGGTTCGCGATCGACAGCGCCCGACATATTTGGGCGGACTGGCGCAACCCTTCACGGCTGAAGTCCATCTCTGCCTGGGCCAAGAAACTGTTCCAGCCAGCATCTTCGCGGGACAGTTCAATCGCTGCCGCGGATTCGCTGAGCAACTCGATGGTGTTGGAGGCTGCTTCGAGCTGATCGGACAGGAACGCGGCGCGCTGTTCTGCAACGGTTTCAGCTTCGGTGATGATCGTGTCGTCGAGTGTGGTCACGGCATCCTCCTCAGCTGGCTAGTGGGTCGATCACGAAGTCGGCAACGTCAGGCTCCAAGTCGCTCAGGTCGTAGATCCGTTCCGGATCGGGGACGTGAGCGGCCGCGAGCATCAGAGCGTCAGCACGGTCAGGTGAAGGCAGTCCGCGCTTCTTGATCTCGTCCTTGGACTCGATCTGCACCTGCCCACGCGACGTGTACTTGTACTTGAGTGCCCCCAAGTGGGCTGCCAGTTCGTCGTCATCGGGGTCGATATCTATGTCGCCGTCCTCAAACAGTTGCCGCAACCCCCAAAACCATTCGGCCCTGGCGTTGAGGAAGTGCTTGGAGTCCATTGCCGCGGCGCCGGCCTGCATGTCGATGACTTCCCAACCTTGCTCGATGAGCTGGTCGACGACACCGCCACCGACACCGACACCGTCCACGCGGATCTCGAATGGGCCGAGTATCTCGCGGGCAATCACCACAACATTTCCGGTTGTCTCGGTGGTGGACTGCTTGCCCCAGTCGCCGACTACACGCGCGACCGAGCCGGAGAGGTTCATGACGACTGATCGGTCGGTGCCAAAGCGAGCGACGTCGACGCCCAGGCGTTGATCATTGGTGTCCGGTTTCAGCGACCGTAGTTGGGCTGCTTTGATGAGCTTGGGGGAGATGAGGGTGTCTTCGCCGATGTCGGGGAACTCGCCGAGGATCTTCGAGACGTACCTAGGTGAGGTGACGCCCCACCGCCGCTGCTTGTCCTCGACCCACTCCGGCGACAGGAGCAACGGTCGCAGACCCTCGGGGACCGCTTCATCGGTGAAGTTCGGTGTATCGAAAGCACTGATCGTGTGGACGTCCCACCCGGAGCCTGGTTTGCAGACCCGTCCGAACTCTGTGTTCGGGTCGTCGGGGTTCCCGATCGCCAAGATGCGGCAGTCGGCGTTCGTGGTGACCGCTTCGACAGCAGTCCAGAGCTGGTCGGGGACGCCGCAGGCTTCGTCGATGATGACTAGGACGTAGCGGCGGTGGATGCCTTGGAAGCCGTGTTCGTCGGTGTCGGCCGGCTTGCGTCCGAATCCGACTAGGGTGCCGTCGTCGAGCTTCCATTCATCGGACTGCAGGACGCGTCCGGGGAGGGCGTTGCCGTTGCGTTCGGCGAGCTTCGCGGCTTTGCGGATCTCTTCCCAGAGGATTGCGTGGACCTGCTTGTAGGTGGGTGCGGTGGAGACGACGAATGCTTCGCCTGGTTCGTGGACGTCGATCCACCAGTCGGCGATGCGGGATGCGGTGTAGGACTTGCCGGAGTCGTGGCAAGACTTCACAGCAGTGCGCCGGTTGGTGACGACCGAGGCCATGATGTCTTGCTGCTTGGACCAGAGGTGTTCGCCGAGCCGATCTCTGACCCATCCGGCTGGGTCGGCGAGGTATGGCGAGATAGGCCGTGGTTCGAACTGTCTAGCTGCCAACTCCCACACGGTGAGCGTCACGGCGCCCCTCCTCGTGTGTCGGCTCTGCGCGGTTCAGCCCATGGACGAGCATGCTGATGTACGAGGGAGCGACCCCATGTTCTTCGGCCAGCCGCGCCTGTTGTCCGCGTTCACCTGTGTAGGCATCGCGGATCGCAGCGACCTGAAGATCGGTGAGTTTGGTCTGCGGCTTGCGCTCTCCGTTGGCGGAGCGCTTCTTCGCGACCATCTCGGCGGTGTTGGTCTGCACGGTTCCGCGGGTTAGGTGGTCAGGGTTCATGCACGGTGGGTTGTCGCAACCGTGCTGGATGAAGTGTCCGGCGTTTTCCCCTGTGCCCCAGGCAGCGAAGGAGGCGCGGTGTGCTGCCTCGACTCGGGTGCCGTCCCAGAGGCGGCCATAGCCTGCCTTGTCGCGGAGCCCGTTCCATTCCCAGCAGGGAGTCATGCCGGGCCGGACTTGGATCTCTATCCATCCGACGTACTTGAGGCGTTCTTCGATGGTGGCGCCGTCAGGTGCTCGGCGGTTGATGTCAGCGAGTGGGTCGCCGTGTCGGTGCCAGCGCTTGTAGTGGGCGTTGCACCAGCCGCGGGCGATGATCTTGGTGCTTTCGCATCCGGCGATATTGCAGGTACGGTTGGTCATGTCGGTCTCTCATTCAGGTCGGCCATGCCCCCGGTCTGTTTGCGCAGATGCGGGGGACTTTCAATTGCCAGCGTTTTGGGGTCACAGAAATGCATCGAGTTGTGACAAGAATAGCACGGCTGTAATTCAGGACGCCACGACTTCACTTCGACGTGTCGATTCGCGCAGGTCGAGCACGTCGCCCAGTCGGTAGCGATGGGCCATGACCTTGTCGTTGGCGTATCCGAGTCGCGGGTCATATCCCCAAGAATCCACGGGCTCGATCATCTCGCGGCTGGCCCATTGCCGGATCCGGTCGTAGACCCGCTTGGCGCTGTGTTCGCCGTCGACCAGCGCCACGATCACGTCGGCGATCTGGCGGGGGCGGGCGACCCACCCGCGCGCTTCGTTCAGGACGATCGGTAGGCGGTCGCGAGCGTAGGTCGTCATCCCGCAGAACGAACAGGTCACCCAGGTTAGGCCTGGGATGACGAATGTGGCGTACCCGCAACCCCGACAGGTGCCGGCGTACCAGCCTGGGGCTACGTCCTCGGTGATGGTTCGTAGGTTCTCCTCGTGGCGGCCCAACTCGGTGACGAACTCACCAGCCCAATCCTGGGTGGCGATGCTGGTCAAATTCTTGTAGAAGCCTCCACAGAGCAGGCGGGTCGTCTGCGAGTCGTCCAGGTCGGACAGGTCACCTTCGTCGAGGATCACCGCGTCGAAGAGTTCCAGTGGACGGCGGACGATCGGGCGAGAGTCGGCGAGCATTCTGGCCCAGGTGGACAGGGCATTGCTGAACTCGTCAAGTGCGTCTCGGACTCGGTCGCCTGAGCCTTGGGGTTCGCCGTCCCAGAGCACGACCGATCCTGGTATGCGTCGTGATCCAGCTCGGCCAGGACGCCAGCGCGTGAGGTTGGTGAAGTAGGTCGGCAGGTAATCAAGGTCTGCCATGGCTTTGCGTTGGCAGAGGTCGCAGAGGGCGAGGCCGTTGGTGGTGGTGGCTGCGCATCGCAGGCAGGTCATTCCTCGGAGTGTGCTGCGGTGGCGGTTGGTCATGGTGTGGCCTTCCTGGTGTCGATGATCCGGTCACGGCTGGTTTTGCCTTTGATGACGGCTTTGGGTAGGTGGCCGATGTGCCAGTACGACGCACCGCACCTGTAGGCGGTCATGTGGTCGCCGTCGCCGATGGTGCGGATGGCTTTGCGTGCGGCTTTGCGGCTGGTGAAGCACCGTTTGCCGCAGACCTGGCAGGTGCCGATGTGGCCGGGGTGGGTGTGGGAGGTCATGGTTTGTCCTGGTTGAGAGCGGCGCGGATAGCTCGTGCCCCCTCGGTCAGGCTGGCATCGCCGTACTCGCCCCGTCGCTCCCAGTCGTCAGCCAGCGCGGTCACGTTGTCGATGACCGCCGCCTGCTGGTCCACGAGGTCGAGCAGGGCGGCGAGATCAGCCGGTGCGTGCGCGATCAGATCGGCGTCGGCTTGGCCGTTGCCGCGCACCTCAGCCACAAACACCTCGGCTGGTCCCAATTCTCGGTCCGGGCGCACACCCGTGACGTCGAGGATGCCGGGATGCCTGGGCATCGGTGTCCAGTCCCACGGTCCCGGTGTTGCCCCCGCCAGCCTTGCCCGGATCGCGGACACGTCCGGGGCGCTCATGCGTCGTACCCGCAGTCGCAGATGGCCGGGGACACGCCTGCCCAGAGGTCGGAAGGCGTCGGATCGCCAGAGCATCCGTCCGGGGTGTGCAGGTGGCCGCAATCCGGGCACTCCGCCGCGGTCATGCGTCACCACCGTTGTACCCACGGCTGAACTGTCGGCAGAAGTCACACTGCCAGCCCATCTCGCACTCGCACTGCGGCTCCTGCTCACCACCCGGCAGGGCGTCGAGAACGGCGGTTCGGAACTCGATCGTCCGACACGAGCACGGCTCGTCGGGTAGGCGACACGATCCGACGTGCGGCAGGTTGTCGGCCAACTCCCGCAGCGGCCCCACGATCAGCGGCAGGGCGGCATCGTAGGCGGCGGCGGCTTGGCGACGCGTGGACTCGCGCTCATCCAAGGTTGCCTCACCCACGGCGGAATCGGGGCGCCTGAAGATCGCGGGTCGCATCGCCCGTGCCATCGCCTCGACCACGGCGTCACGCTCGGCGCTCATCGGGTGGCCTCACGATCGAATGCTTCTGAGGCGTCCACATCACGCCACGAACCTCTGCAGCGGTCACGAGGTGGTCCACCGTGAACGTATGGGCGTAGGGCGGACCCGTCACCCCCCTTGGGAACTCGTGCCTGAATGGCCTGGCCGCAGACCTTGCAGCGGATCTTCATCGGGGCACCCCCGACCCGCACTCGTCGCAGCGACCCGAGCCGTTCGCGTTCCGTCGAGGATGTTCGCAGCGCGGGTCACGCAGCGCGGCGAAGCACGGCGTAGGGGCCGCTCCGTGCTTGATGCAGCGATCTCCAGCCTCGTATCGGACTGGTGCGCCACTGTCGACGCAGTACGCCTCGGAAATCATCGGGTCACCTCCGACCCGAAGTTGCGGACTTCGTCTTCTGTGAGGATCAGCACGCCGTCGCAGTCGCAATCGTCGGGGCATTTGCACCAGTCGGGCAGGTGTGCCGCCGCTGCGACCCCACCCATGATCTCAGGCAGAGCGGCGAGGATGGCGGCGCGCAGATCGTAGGCACCCGCCCCAGCCTCTACCGCCTCGTGCAGCCATGTCGGGTCCGTGGGCGTGGTGAGCGGGTGCACCGGGCAGTCGTCGGCCTGCTCCCAGTCGGACGGCTCTTCGAGAGTTTGCTCCGAGATCATCGTGCAGCGGCACTGGTTCGTAGGTGTGGGGATTAGATCGTTCATGATTCGTTTCCTTCCGTGGTGGTGTACGTGGCAGCGCAGTCGCGGAGCCACTGATCGGGTTCTTCATAGAGCGAGTCCCGCCCCTGAACTGCTGAGGCACGACCGACCTCGCCGGGTACGTACCCGGCGAGGTCGGCAACATCACCGTCAGCGATCACGCGGGTCATCTCGTCAGCCGCCTCCCGCAACGCCGCAGCCTTCTCGGCCTCAACCAGCGGGGCAAGGACAGCGGCGAGGTGGTCACGAAGCAGGAGCGCCTGCATGACCCGCTCTGTCGATCCCGTCCGCTGCATGTGGTCGATGACGTCCAGCGATTCGTTGATGACCGGCTCTAGCGCCCTCTCGACCGCCTCCCGCACATGCGAAAAGCCACGACCGGTCGAGTCTGCTGAGGTGCTCATCGTGTCGCCTCCTCAACGGCCGTCCCAAACGGAACAAACACAACCTGCTTCGAACCACCAACCGCGTCACGCAACGCAGCAACCTCCGACGAATGCGGCGTCACCGACGACATGTCCTGGTGGTAGGCAACCCACACACCGCGGACACGGGTGTTGTCTTCGGGCTTCTTTGGGGTGTCGCTCATGACCGCACTCCCGTCAGCCGCTCGGACGTCGACCCAGGGGCGGCCCATATGGCGAGGCACTGCTTGGAGCAGAAGTCCCGATCCGGTTCCGTCTCCCGGCTCACCTGCAACCAGGGCCAGTCGCACGTGCGGCGGACGTCGGGCTTGGTGTTCTCGCACTTTGGGTTGTCGCACTTCGTGAAATTCGACATCAGTGGTTCTCCTTCTCGGTGGTGGGTTGGGCGAATCGTTCACGGGCCTCAGCGCGCTCCTTGCGCTCCACGTCGTACTGCGCCCGGAGCTCGTCGTGCCGGCGGGTGACCTCGAGCGAGAATGGGATCGGGCGGGGTTGCAAGAACGCCCAGTGGCGGCCGCAGCCCATGCAGATGAACTCGTACCCGCGCCACTCGAACGTCGACACGAGCGGTTCACCGCACGAGCGGCAGCCGGCGAACGGGGTGGAGGTGTGCCGCTCGACGACCTTCTTCGCGGCGGGCCACGTGTCCATGTCGATCGCACCGGTCTGGTCCATCTCGAACAGTTCGAGCGCGAGATCGCGGGTGTCTTCAGCTTCGGTCATGACGGGTTCTCCTCATCGGTGGTGGTCTAGCGGCGGCGAAAGTGTTCGGCGACGTTGTTCAACAACCTCGGGTCGTAGTCCGACCCGAATGTGGCGCTCAGGTAGCCGAGGTCGTACGCCGCGTCCTCAACCGGTAGGCCATGAATCGCTGACCGGTCGGCGGCGGCTTCGGCGAAATCGACGAGACGATGGCCGGGGATCCCCAGCTTCGCCAGCTCGATAGCAGCAGCGGCGTGGACGGACGACCGGTACCGCAGTTGGTCGACCACGCCTGTCTCGACGCCGACCCGGTCGAGGGTGGCGAATCGTTCACGAGCCTCAGCCCTGGCCTGTAGCCATCCAGCGACCCAACTCATGACGTGGCCCCACCATCAACGGCCCGGAGGAGGGCGGGCATCACTGACGCAGTATGTGGCTGCCACTGCTCATCCAGCTCAGCCATGAGTCGCTCGATGGACCAACCGCCGTCGATCGCGCGCTGACCGGTATGAAGCACCCAGCCGCGCTTGGCCACCTCGTGCTGCTCGATCACGGCGATCAACTGCGCACCTTGCGACTGCGCAATCCGCACCAACGCCGCGTCCACACCAGCCTTCAGGGCCGACGAAGAGTACCGATCCAAACGGTTCGAAGCATCCGTCAACATCACATAGGCGACGTTCGGCTTCGCCTCCTCGGTGACACCGGCATCGTCGCCACCAGTCTTGACCTTCGTCGTACCCCAGGTCAGGTCCTCCTCATCGAGTTCGGCGACCCGGGCCCGCCAGTAGTCGACCTCACCGGCCGTCCATTGCACGAGCTCGAGCAGAGCCTCGGCGGGGTGGATGTCGCGACGGGCACGGAACAGGGCAACATCGCGACGGGCCTGCTCGACATGGGCTGCCTTGGTGTGCGACTCGGTCTTGCCCAGGTGGAGTTTGCAGGAGCCGACGCCGACGTGGTCGGTGCCCCAACCTGCTGGCCGCTTGCAGGTGCCTGGTTTCCCCTTCGACAGGGGCCGGCCGCATAGGTGGCTGCCATGGCCGGGTTCGGGGTTCGGGGTTGTCATGGGCGGTCCTCGTGTTCGGTGTTGGTGTGGGTGTTCTGGTTGGGTGTTTCGCGACGCTGGCCGCGACAGTGGCGCGGGCTCGCTGACTGTCGCGCCCATCGAAGATAGGGGCGCGGGTCGCGACAGTCGCTTCGCGTCTGCCCGGAGAGGTCTTTTCGAGACAGTGCCGCGACAGTGGCCGCGACAGTCGTGGGGTGGTTAGGCGCGGTCATCTTCGGCCTCCCGATAGTGGGCGATGGAGTGGTGGAGGGTGCTTCTGCGGGGGCCTGGGAAAGTGGCGATGAAGCCTTCGTCGATGAGTGCTTTGACGGCGGCCCGGAGGTACTTCTCTGTGCCTTTGACGGCGTCGCAGATGTCGTTGAAGGTGGCTTGGTCGTGGTCTTCGACGTAGCGGGAGATTTTCTCCATGAAGATCGTGTAGCGCTTGGCGCCGTCCTGGTCGGTGGGGGCGGTTTCCATGTCGATGGTGGCGATGATGGTGGGGCCTGTGGAGTCGAGGATGAAGGTGCCGGCGTATTTGCCTGAGGACACTTCGCGGAGGCGTCCGGGGCGGTCTTTTTCGATGCGCAGCACCATGCGGCCGGTTTGGCCGGGTGCTGCTGGGGTTTTGGTGTCGACGTGGATGAGGGCGCCGTCCATGGCGCGTTTTTTGGCGGTGCCGCCGATGGCGTAGCCGCTGGTTCGGGCTTCGGCATTTTTGGGGAGGTGGTCGATGGTGATGACGCAGGCGCCGGTGTTGGCCAGCGGGTTGGCGAGGTGTCTGAGGGCGTCGGTGATTTCGTCGTTGTCGACGGAGCTGGCGCCGTACATGGGGAGGAGTTCGCCGAGGCTGTCGAGGATGGCGATGTGGGGTTGGAAGGTGACTGCTTGGGTGATGGTGGCGAGGAGTTCGTCGCGGTCGTCTGGTTCGTAGTAGCGGAAGTGGTCAGGGTTGGCGATGAGGTGGGGGGGTGCGCCGAGGTTGGCGAGGCGGGCGGCGGTGGCGGCGGGGCCGTTGTGGTCGACGTCGATGAGGGCTGCGCGTCCGCCTTGGGTGATGGTTTCGACGATGCCCATTTGGGCGATCCAGCTTTTGGCGGATTCGGGGTCGCCGTAGAGGCCGTTGACGCGGCCTGGGTAGAAGAGGTGGTGGCCGTCTTGGCGGCGGCAGATGGTGGGGGGTGCTGGTTGGGGGATGCCGCCCACGAGGATGCCGGTGAGGTCGGCGTGTAGTGGTGTGGTGTTGGTGGTGCCGCCCGAGTAGAGGGTGCGGGTGTGGTGTTCGAAGATGTCGAGGGCGTCGGCGAGGGCGTTCTCGACTGAGGCCGTGTCGGTGGCGGCTTGCAGTTGGAGGTGGACGCGGTTGGCGTCGGTGGTGGCTCGTCTGGCGCCGGCGGCCTCACGGACGAGACCGGCGTAGTAGTCGGCCTGGGTGGGGAGTGTGGGGGTAGTGCTGTCTGCCAGATATTCTTCGAGGCGTGGTCGGCGGGCGGCGGGTTGCTTGGCGAGTTGGGCGTTGACGGCGATGTGGTCGGGGATGAGTCCTTGTGCGAGGACTGTTTGGTAGGCGGTCCAGATGGTTTCGTGTTCGGGCCAGTGGAAGTCGTCGGGGTTGACGAGGTTGATGAGGTTGTGTGCGGTTTCTGGGTAGCGAAGAATGGTGGTGATGAGTGCTTGTTCGGCTGCCCTGTTGGTGTGTGGGCGTAGCGGGGTGACGTTGTTGTACGTGTTGTCGTCGGGTGGTTGGTCGTCGTACACGTTGGTCATCCGGTCTTCCCGTGGTGGGTTTGCCCGGGCGGGTCCGTTGTTGCCTGCCCGGGCGTGTGCTGATGCCCTTTGGTGTTACTCGTCTGTGTTGGTGTCGCCGAACGCGGCGCGCAGCTCGTCCTCAAGTTCGAGGGGTAGGACGGTGGCTCCGGTGCGGGTCTCGAATGCTCTGGTGGCGAGGTCGCCGAGGCGCTTCTTGTCCTCGGGTCGGTCGATGACCTCGACGCGTCGGATGCGTGCGGTAGGGATGGATTCGCCGGTGTCGATGTCGGTGGTGATCTGGGCGCAGTCGAGTACGACGATGGCGACGTGCAGCGTCTGTGGGTTGTCGCATAGGTCGGCGGTGATGTGGTTGAGGCCGTTGGTTTCGTCGGACTTGGGGAGTGCGCTGGTGATTTTGGTGGTCATGGGTGGTGCCTTCCTGGGTTAGAACAGTGGTTGCTGTTCTGGGGTGGGTGTTGTTGGTGCGGTTGCACCGGGTTGGCAGTAGTGGGTGTGGTGGGCGCGGATGCCTTGGCGGAGGTCGTTTGGTGTGGTTTGGGTGCCGTCGGGGAGGTAGCGGCCGATGCGGGATTTGGTGGGGTTGAGGAGGCGGGTGCCGTCGTTGATGACGTCTTGGTTGCAGGTGGGGCACTTCATGCGGGTTCCGGGAGGTAGCGGCGGCGGTTGAGTCCGGTGACTCGTTCGAGCTCGTTGAGGGAGCGGCCGGTGTTCTGCCAGCAGGCGACGAGTTCGTATTTTTCGGCTTTGGTGAGGCGGATGGTGCGGTCGCCTCCCATACGGCGTTGGATCGCGACCTCGTCAACGTCGGGGTCTTCGTTGGCGTGTTCAACTGCTGGGGTGGCTGCCGGGTCATCGATGGTGTCTTCATCCCAGGCGAGGGGTGGTGCCCAGTCGTGCGCGGCTGCGTAGTTCAGTGCCCTGGTGCGCGAGGTGTTGCTGTGCCGGTTGCCGGTTGGTGCTGGGGTCATGCAGAGTTCGTCGTATAGGTCGATGACGGCGCGGGCGGTGCCGACATGGACGGAGCGGCGGCCGTGGGCGAGGGGTGTGAGGTTCGCAGGATGGATGCCTACACGGCGAGCGATCGAGGATTGCGACCAGCCGATGGCTACTAGGGCCTGGATGCGGCGGGTGGTGCCGGTTCCGTCGATGATCTGCCCGTCGGCGAGGTCGAGGGTGACGGCGAGGATGGTGTTCGCGGTGGCTGGCCTGATTCGCTTGTTCGGGACGCGGTTGCGGCTCGGATCGCCGTACAGAAGTTTCCAGACGGTCGACGGTGAGAGGCCGGCTGTGCGGGCGACTCGTTTCCAGCCCATGCCTTGGGCGCCGAGGCGGCGGACGTGGGTCCGGGCGGGGGTGGCGTCAATGTAGGCGTCGATGCCGTAGGCGCGTTGGCGTGACCTGTGGGCTTCGTAGGCGGCGGTGGCGGTGCGGCAGTCGTCGCAGCGGCATCTGTCGATGACGTACTTGACGTGGGTTCCGTGCTCGCGGTGGGTCATCAGGGATTCGCCACCCTGGTGAGTCGGTCGAACCGGGCTGACGTGTTCGAGGTGGGTTGGTCGGCACGTTGCAGGGCTGCGATGTCGGCGTATTCGCCGAAGAACCCGGTGATGGTCCAGGTGATCGCCCCGCGGCCGATTCTGACGGTGTCGCCGATGCCGTAGGCGTGGATGGCGCGCATCATCAGAACGTCACCCCTGCCTGCGTGTCGGCGGCGTAAACGGCGAGTGCGAACGCCTGCCAGATGTCAGCCTTGAAGCCGTAGAAGAACCCCGGGGCAGCTTTGGTGCCTTTGCCGTGATTGGACTGGTCAGACGCGAACCTGTCGACGAGGGCTTGGGTGATGTTGGAGTCCTTGGCCTTCGCCGTGTGGCAGTGGTGGAGTTTGACGGGGAGTCGCTTGACCAGCTCTGTGCCGATTGCGTGGCCGAACTCGAGCGTCTCTGCGAACCTGCCGATCCAGACGCAGGTCTCGAAGACGGTGGCTCCTACGGCCATCCCGTAGGAGGCGATCATCTCGATCACGGCGACGTCCGGGTCCAGATCGCCGAAGAGGTCGTGGAGTTGCCGGTTCTCGGTCTTGCCGAACCGCAGGGGCCTGCAGGTGTCGGTGTCGATGAGGGTCCATCCGGACTCGATGTTCCCTGGGTCGATGGCGAGGATGGTGGTCATCGGTCACACGCTCCAATCGGGTGGACAAGGAAACAGTCCGGGCACACGGGGTTCTCGGGCCGTGGAGTCGGGCAGAGCGCGTGCTTCCACTGGCGGTCCTCGTCGGCGCGAATCAGATCGCCGGCCTGCCAGCGGCTACCGCACTCGGGGCACTCGCCGGAGTACCTGGCCATGAGGGTCATCGGATGCGTTCGGTTCGGATGATGAGTGGGCTCACGTCGTAGCGGGTGTCGCATCGTTTGCAGCGGTTGAGTTCGCCTGCTTGCGCGCGGTCGTAGTGGTGGGCGCACCAGAACGCGGTGACGGTCGCGTCGGGCCTGCAGTGGGCCTTGGCGATGACCCACCACTCAGCAGTGCGCTCGCAGTGGACGCCATGACTTTTGGCTTGGCAGGCTGGGTCGAAGTCGAGGTGGTCGATCAGCATCAGTTCTGGGTCGAGGGTCTTGATGGGTGTGCTCATAGGAGGTTCTCCGGTAGGTGGGCTCTTTCGGTGGCGGCGACCTCGGCGGGGGTGGGCCTATAGGCGGCCATGGCGTCGGCGGCGTTGAGGTGGCGGATCCAGACGTAGACGCCGTACCAGAACGCGGCACTGATGGGGGCCATGAGGAGCAGTGAGGTCATGAGCTCAGTCCCAGCACCTTGGCGGCCTGCTCGACGCGGTCCCACAGGGACCGGTCACCCTGGTGCCGGTCAGGGTGGCAGCGGGCGCGGGCACGTCGGTAGAGCTGGGCGGGGGTGAACCCGGCCGTAGCGCCAGCCCCTTGGGCTAGGTCGGTCAGCTCGAGGAGCGCGACCTGGGGCGTCATGCCACCGAACGGGACAGCGCCCGTACCGGCGCCGAGCGCCTTGAACCCGGCGTACTGCTCGCCTTGCGTGGCGCCATACCGGTCGACCGAGCGCAACGCCTCGAGGGTGAGGACGATCGCGCGGACGTTGGACTGCCAGTCGGGGATCTGGTGCGTCCACCGGGCCTCGTAGGTGTCGCACGTGTACGACAGGCTCCCGTGCTCGGTCGACTGGAAGGTCAGCCTGACGCCGGGGTGGGTGGGTCGGGCGTCGGCGCGCAACTGTCCGTCGAGGCGGATGTGCTTGGCGTCGACGCCGATCTCCATCACGACGTCGTGGGCGTCGAGGTAGTGCAGCTCCCGCTTGAGCTCCTTCACCGTGGTGGCCCACGGGGCCTTGAACTTGACCGGCTTCCTGTCGGCCGGTGGGGTAGTGAAGATCGTGAAGTCGGTGATCGGCTGAACGGTGTAGAGGCTCATGCCGACACCGCCTCAGCCACGACCGGCAGATCAGCCGGAGACCAACCCGCAGGCGGCGACTGGACCGGCCACTGCGTGTTCGCCACAAACCCCGGATCCACCTCATCGGGCTTCCCCCGCTGCTCACCACGCATGTACGACTGGAACGACAGAGCGCGCTCCGCGTACTGGCCAACCTGCCACTCGTGCAGGTCATCCAGACTCATCGCTGCAACATCCACCCGTTCGGTGGGCTTCGAGTCGAACCGGGCGAACCGCAGGTGGTCCGTAGCCAGACGCCACGCCAAACGACCAGCGGCCAGAGCATCAGCTGCAGCCCCGTGGGCATCCTCAGCCGACAGCTCGATGCCCCACAGGCGGCAGCACTCGGTCAGTTGGTGTGAACCACACGCCTCGTCGGGCCGCTTGGTCCATGGCTTTGGCAGTTTCGGGCGGAATGGGTCCAGGTGGTGTTCGACGATCTTCGTGTCGACCACCGGGCGAACCCCGGCCAGCCAGTTGGCTACAGACTCGTGGCCGTACCGGGTCAGTTCGGCCCACAGCATCGTGAGGTCATAGACGACGTTGTGACCGACCACGGGGACCTTGGCCCGGGAGGACTGCATGATCAGGTTGGCAATCTCCAACACGGTCACTGCGGGGTCTGTGCCCTGGGCGGCTTGCTCGTCGGTGACCCCATGAATCTCCGTGGCGCCAGCCGGGATGGGGATGCCCGGGTTGATGAGGTAGTCGCGGACGTTGGTTGGCTGGTCTCCTCCGACGCCGATGGCGGCACCTGTGACGATGCGGTCCCGGTGAGGATCCACCCCGGAAGTCTCAAAATCGAGCAACAACAGCCTGCGGGTGTGCCAGTTCATGTTGTTGTATCCTCGTTCGTGGGTCGGATGGTGAGGCGGTCCAGTGCCGCACCGATACCGGGGAAGATCTCGGGAGCCTCTGCCGCAGCGGCCCTCCAAGGGCAGTCGGAGGACATCCAGAACGACTCTTCGAGCGCTACTGGGCGGCGCTTAATTTCAAACAACTTTCCCCACGCCCGCTTGCCGGTGCTGATCTCCCCATCGGCATCGGGTTCCGGGGGCTGCCGATAACCCCAATCCCAATGAATGTCACCCGCGTCGTCTCTATAGACGGCGCAATATTCCCAAACAGTGTCGTCGCTCACGATTCCTCCACCTTTCCCATGCGCCCGTCCCATTCGGAGATTGCGTTGAGCCATGCAGCGAACGCGGCAGGCTCCTCACCGGGTTTGATTCCTGCGCTGTCGCAGTAGTGGTCGAAGTCCGCGAAGTCGCCTGAATGGCAGTCGCCTGGGCATCTCGATTCGTAGATGCTGGTCATGCTGTTGCCTCCTGGTTGGCGCGGTGTCGGGGTGTGTCGTCGAACGAGGGGAAGAGGGAGAATGCTTGGTCGCGGCGGTGTGCGGCGTCGTCGTAGCGGCTGGCGTGAACCCCTCCGACGAGGGAGTCGATCGCCGCGAGAACCTCGGCGGTCCTGGTGGCCATCACGCGGCCTTCGCCTTCAAGGTCGCCAAGAACCCGGTCATCTGCTCGGCTGTCGCATCGACCGACGACAGGCCCTCGTTGTCGGCGGCGAACATGTCTTCGACGTCGTACAAGCCGATGCTGAGGTCGCCGGCGACGGCCAAGCATTTCTGCCAGATCGCCTGCACATCCTCGTCGAGGACCTCAGGGTCGATGACCTCATCTGTGGACGGGTCTGCCTCGGACTGGTCGTTCGTGTCTGGTGCCTTCAGCTCGTTGACCCGTGTCGTCAGGTGGACCTTGAGCGAGTCGTCCAGGTGGCCGGCGGATTGTGCCTGCTTCCACAGGTCGCGGACGGTGTCGACGTCGAGGGCGGCGTCAGCGTGGGCGCCATAGTCGGGGCGGGATCCCTCGATCGCAGGAGTATCGGAGGGCATGCTGCTGCCGAGTTCGTTCATGCCCGACGCGGCAGCGACAACCTCACGCAGTCGGGCTGCACCGATCTTGAGATCCAGCACTGGGACCACGAACCGGGACGTCTCGCCGTCCTTGACGGTGCGGCGCTCCACGAGGTGGAGGACGGCGGGAACGAGATCCCCGACGAACTGGGCCAGTTCGGCGACGGCGGGGATCTCGGCGGCTGCGTTCCAGCCATGCGACTCCATCCTGAAGACGCCGATCGCGTCGAGCTCGGGGAGCATGACGGATAGGCGGGTGGTGGGTTTGGCCTCGTTGTGGGGGTTGAGGGTCTTCTTCCCGACCTTGACCATTTCGTCTGTGTCGCAGGGTGTGCCGTCGACCTGCTGTTGTCCGTCGCAGCGGTGCATGCAGCCGCCGCCGGCCCAGAACTCCATCCACTGACTGAGTCCGCCTTTGACGACGATGACGGGGATGGAGGTGGCGGTGGTGAGGACTTCCCACGACGGGATGCCGTTGTTGTCCCACTTGGTGGCGGTGCCGCCGTACAGGTTCGCGAGGTCTTCGACGTACTGCTGGGAGACCGACGTGAAGCGGAACTGCGAGAGCTTCATGGGGAAGCCGCGGTTAGCGTTCTTCTGGCCGAGGCGGATGCGTCCGAGTTCGGCTTGGCGGCGTTGGAGGGTGATGGGTGAGATGGGCATGTCAGGAGTCCTTGATCTGGTCGGAGAGGGAAGCCAGCACGTCGGCTGGCAAGAGGGGCAGAGCAGCCTGGATGCGACGGCGGTAGATCTCGTCGCACTTGCCGCAGGCTCTGGTGTCGCCGACGGCGACGTCAGTCACGCGAGGGTCTGGCTTGGCGCCTGCGACGGTCTGGGTCGCCAGACGGCTCTCGCGGTACGCCTCATTCGTGGCTCGGACGTGGGCGTACCGGATGAAGTGCTGGCCGCAGATCGACCGGGTGTAGGTCTCGTCCGGGTAGCGAGAGTCGACGCGGTGCTCAAGGCCTGTGGGGTTGCCAGAACCGGCCAAAGGTGTGACGAACATCAGGCACCTCGCATGATGTTGCTCAGGACGTCCGCGATCAGGTCTTGCTCAAGAACTCGCAGCAGGCGGACTAGAGCGTCTACCGAAAGCGATTTCTGACCACGCTCAACTCTGGACAAGTGGGCCTTGTCAATCTTCGCGAGCTCCGCAGCCGAGGCCAGCGTGATGCCCAGGGACGTCCGCATCTCGCGCAAGGTGGCGTTGCCGGGAAGTACCTGGACTGCAGCCAGAGGTGTGGGAAGGATCTCGACAAGTCCATGGGTGGGGCACGCTCTCAGGCCGCGTTCGGGAATGCGTCTGCCACACACTTCGCAGAGGCGGCGAACAAGCCGCTGTTCAGGCATCACGCCACCGCCTTCGAGGCCGTGGGCAGCTCGAGCGCGGCACCGATCACCGGGCTGTCGGCCTTCGCGCTGGCCACCCGTGAAGCCCACTCATCGACCATCTGCGCGTGACGGAAATACTGGTACTCCGCCTCACCACACCGGGCCGGATACAGCCGGTAACCCTCAGGGCGCAGGTGCAGCACCACGCCGACCTCAGCCGCCGCAGGCATCGGCACACGCTCGCCATTGCGCAGCCAGGCGGTCTTGCCCTTGCGGTAGGCCGACATCTGCAACCCGGCCTCCGGGTAGACGCCGTGCACGTGGCCGGAGCCGAGAACCCGGTCCCAGTCGCCACCGGTCTTCGTGTCGCCCATGATCTGGCCATCCGGATCCACGACATACCCCGCAGAACGGAGCATGTCCCCAATCAGGCCCCTCGCGCTGACCATGAAGTCGAGCGTCCCCGCGTACCCGTGATCCGGGTTCGCCACGACCATTTCGGAGGCGGTAAACGTCGGGTGCCACTCGATGAGGAACCGGTCAATCTGGTGCACGAACGGCGCCAGATCCTCAGAGTCCAGGCGGACCAGGTTGTCACCGACCTTGATGGCTTCGGGGATCGGGGTGCCCAGCAGTCGGGCTTCGATGATCGTGTGAACCGCGGACCCGACGTCAGCCCGTTCGTCCTTCTTCCTCGTATGGGCGCGCTTGATCCAACGGGCGAGTTCTTCCAGCTGCGCACGGTCACGAGACGCGGCCACCAGCTGCGGGAGGTGTTCGATCGCGGAATCGGTGCACACACCAGCGGCCCAGAACATCAGGGCCGGCTTGGGGACACCGCCCGACAGGATCGTCGTCACGCTGCGGAGCCGGTCGCCGGTGACATGGTCGGCGTAGTAGCCGTTGCCCTGCCGAGCCGGAATCGGGCCCTTGTCCGTCTTCTTCGGCTGGGCCTTGTGGTCCATGGGCCGGCCGTCCACGGTGGGGGCGTTCGGGTTGTCGAGGAGTGATGGGCCGTCGGGCAGTGGCATGTCGTGGGTGGTGTCGGTCATCGGGACCACCGGCGCATCTGGGCCAACTCTTCGCCACGATCAGCCGCATAATCCTCAGCAGCAGCCGCGCCACAGTCCGAGCATTCGTACCGGCAACCCAAGCAGTGCAGGGTGCCGCCGGTCACGCAGGTGACGAACTCGGGGGAGTGATCGGTACACAGATCGTCCCCGCACTGGTTGCAGTAGGCGAGGGCGTCGCAGTCCAGCGTGTCGCCTGCTGCGAGTTGGAATTGGGCGGGTGTGCGTCGTTCCCAGAATGCTCCACCAGCATCTGAACGACAGACGGCGTCGCCGGGGGTGGGGATGTTGTCGGGGTCTGTGGCCAGATGGTCGGCGAGGGTGTCGCCGCAGGTGCAGAATGCGTTCTGGTTGGGGGGGCACATGGCGTGCACAAGGGCGGTCATGCTGCGGGCCTCGTTTCCTGGGTGTGGCGGCACCGGGAGCAGACGAACTCTTCACGGGCTGGGGCGTAGCTGATCTCGGGGAAGTCGCAGCTCGGGCAGGTCGCGTCGATCACGAAGCGCAGCTCAGGGGTTGCCCGATGCGCTGTGATCGGCTTGGCGTTGACGTGCTTCCAGTCGACGTCGTGCCACTTCTGCTTGCCAACCACGACAGTGATCGCGATGTGCCCCTTGCAGAGATCACAAATGCTGTGGCGGGTCTCAGTCGTCTCCGTGGCAGTCATCGGGTCACCTGCCCGTCTTCAATGATGACCGCTGAGCCGTGGCCTTCGCCGACCGTTTCCAGCCAAATTTGGTAGTCGTTCTCTTCGGCGAAGTCCTTGACGATCTGGAAGTTCTTCTTGCCGAGTAGTGACCCATCGCGCACTTGGATCACGCGCAACTGCGGATTGAACGATGCCGCAATCCTGAGCGCGGCGATCATCTTCTGGGACGATGACCCATCCTTGAACGGCACGCCATCGAGGGTGATGCCGTCCTCGGTGAAGTCCATGCCTTCGACGGGCAGATCAGCCTTGGCGATCGCGTCGGACTTCTTCTTGTCGAGTCCGTCGATCTTCTTCGTCAGCGCCTCGTACTCACCCCGGAGACGATCCTTCTCGGCAGACTTGGCCTTCACGGCGAGGTTCTCGCGGACGGCACGGTTCGTGTCCTCGACCTTGGCGAGTCGAGTTTCCAGATCGTCGGTGTCCTGCGGGTCACCGAGGCTGGCGACGTGGTCCTTGATCTTCGCCGTCTGTATCTGCACCGTCTTGAGGTGCGCCTGTAGTTCGGTGATCTTGTCGACGGTGCCCTTGATCTCGGCGCTCGCCGAATCATGCTGGGTGCGGACGTCGCGGATCTCGCGGTTGCGCTCCTCGACTGAGCGCATCTGAGAGAGGATCTGCGCGGCGGAAACTTCCTCCTCCGGCACGTCCGCCACAACCGCGGGCACGTCGCCGATGGCCTTACCCTGCTGCCCGACCGACGCGCGCTCATCGTATAGCCGCGCGCGTTCGCTGGCCATTGCGTCGAGGTCGATGCCAATATCGACCAGATCGAGGATCGCCTGTCGCTGTTCCTTCGAGTCCTTAGCAATGAACTCGCCGGGGTCGAGGAACTTGGCGCGGAGTGCGTCGAGGACAGACTGTGGTGACGCGAACGTTTGCTTGCCGTCGCCGCTCGTGACCTTGAGTGAACTGCCCGCCTTCGTCCAGGTGCGGGTGGCGATCATGTCGCCGAGGTCGATGGTCGCGCTGCCCTTTTCCTGACCCTTGCGGATCGGCGCTTCGACTTCGCTGGATGCTTGCCGTCCGGCGAGTACGAGCCAGATCGCATCGAGCACCGACGACTTCCCGGCTTCGTTCTCGCCCGCGATCTCGACAAAGTTTCCGTCCGGTGTGATCTCGACGGCCTTGAGGCCCTTGACGTCTTCGGCGATTAGTTTGATGATTTTCATGCGATTTCCATTTCTGTGATGTCAGCCATTCCGGTGATCTCTTCGCCGAACCCCGAGATCAGGTCGCTTGCCTCACGGAGCATCTGGGCGGCGTTCATCGGGCACCTCCTTGGTTGGACAGGAGCCCGACGAGGGTGATCCATGCGAGCGCGAGGGCGAAGAACAGTTCGGCGCTCATGATGCGACCACGCACTTGAGGCAGAGGCCGCCGACTCGGTACACGGCTGGCTTCTCACATGAGGTGCAGGGCACCTGTGTGGGGCGGGTGATGGTGATGGTGTTGGTGTTCATGCGAGGACCTGGCCGATCTGCTCGTTCAGGGTGGTGAGGCCGGCCCGGTCGACGTACAGGTAGGCGATGTCGCCCACACGGAGCCAGTAGCGGCCGGTGACGGGCTCGACCTCGACGTGAAGATCGGCGGCGGCGGCGTGCAGTTGGAGGCTGTAGACCTCGGATGTGAGGACGGGCCGGTCGGTGGCCGGTGCGGCTGTCGTGGTGGCTTCCGGTGTGCTGGTCATGACTGCACCTGCGCAACGGGCTGGAAGCGGACGTAGACGCGGGTGGCGTGGTCGTCGCTGATGGCGCTGGCCTGGAACTTGCCCTTGGGGAAGTCGATGAGCTTGCCGGAGTTGACGACGTTCGCGAAGGACCAGCCGCGGTGCTTCTCGGCGGGGGAGAAGGTTTTCACGGCGGCCCACTTGCCGGCGTTCTCGCGGAGGCCGGCGGCGACGCTGGCGTACTTGCCGGTGGTGCGTCGGGTGGGGAGTTCGTCGACGAACACGAGTCCGGCGGGTTGCGTGTCGTGGTTCCTGACGAGTGTGATTGCGGTTGCGGTCATGCTGACATCGCCTTCCGGTTGATCTTGGTGTTCTGGCAGGTCCGGCAGAGGCGACCGCCGCCGCGCTGGATGATCGTGTTCGCCTCGTCGTAGGCGTGTCCCCGAGGGCACTCGGACTTCCGGGCGTTGATCGCCGCCGGGGCGATCGGGGAGCAGAGGATGTTCGCTCGCGGCGTCACTGCACGGAGGTGGTCGGGGTTGACGCACTCCCTGACACGGCAGATGTGGTCTATGTGCAGACCGGTCGGAATGGGTCCGCAGAACGCGATGAAGGAGGCGCGGTGTGCGCCGCGCTCCTTGACCGCATCGCGCGTCCAGGTCAGGGCTCCGTAGCCGGCATTGGTGAGGCTGCCCATCCAGAGCCAGCAGCTGTTGTCGTCGATGGCGCTGCGTGCGCGGATGAGGTCGCGGATCTGAGCCTCGGTGCGCGAGCTGGTCGGTGCCCAGTCGCGCTTCGGAGGGTTCGTGGTCTGGTGCATTAGAATGGGTCCTGTTCGTTGATGGGGCCGGTTTCTCTTGTGGGGGAGCCGGCCCCGTTTTTTGTGGGTGGGTCAGGCTGTGTGCTTGAGGGGGAGTCCCCTGTGTGTGCGGATGCGGTCCTCAAGGTCGTCGACCGTTGGGCCGTCGGGGGTGTAGGCGGCTTCGGCCTGTTCGCGGGGTGTCATCGCTGCTGCTGCGGCGAGCCCGACGGCGAGTGTTCGGCCAGCGCGTTCGATAGCGGCCTGCGACGGGGCGGTCACGCCGATGCTCGCAATGTATCTGCGACTTGCGACATTCGCGGCACGAACAGGAAGCCGGCGGGGCAGCCAAGTGCCTCCTCGATGGCCGCAGCCGTCTTGAGGGAACAGGAGTCGCGACGCTTCCCCACGATGTGGCCGACGACGCCCGGCTTGAGGCCGGCGCGTCGGGCCAGCTCGTAGGCGGTTCCGATCTTGCGGAACTGCATGTACTCGATGAGTGCCCGGTGGCTCTTGAGCTTCACCGTCAACCTCCACTGGTCTTGTGTCTTCATGCGTTGCCTCACTGTAAGGAGTTGTGTCGTTTATCGCAACGACTTACGACAAGTGTGCACAACAATCGGCACGAGCGCAAGCCCATTTCGTAGCGATCTGTAAAGACTTTCAGCGGTCACACGGGTGTAGTTTGTGCATAGCCGCGCACATGGGCACTTGCCAACGCACGCCAGTCACCGGGAGATTTGTAGGCATGACAGCGCTATCCGAGCTGCTTCACCGATCGGTCATCGCCCCAGCCAGGGCAATCGAGCGCATCGAGAAGAGTGACGAGCACGCGATGAACAGGGCGACGATCTACCGATACGTCGAGGGAGACCACCCCGAGCGGCCCAAGGAGAAGTACCTCCAAGCTCTCGCCTATGGATTCGAGTTGCCCGTCACGCAGGTTCGGGAGGCGGCGGCAGCTGCACCAGGGGAACTCGATCTTTGGGAGCCGCCGCTCGAGTCGGGCCAGCTGACGCAGCCGGTCCGGGACGCACTGGATGTCCTCATCAAGGCTCTCGCGAAAGAAGGTACCCAGCGTGCGGCATCCGCAGCTCAGAAGACAGACGAGGTAGGTCAGCGTCGGATCGGGAAGCCGAGCCGCATCGTAGAAGAAGCGGCTCGGCCGTCGACTGATCCGAAGAAGTAGACGGACTGTCGTACCCGGCGCCTACGGTCGCGGACATGTCACTCCCACACCCATGGCGGACCCTTCGCCGCTGCCCACAGATCACTCTCGAGTGGCACAACGGGGGAGCGGCCGGCTGGTACCACTTCCGCAGCCGAACCATCAGCCTGCGCCGAGGCATGACCCAGGCCGAGCGGCGCTCCACCTTGCGCCACGAACTGGAGCACCACTTCAATGGGCCCGTACTCGAGTCGCTCCTGGCTAAGGAAGAGATCGCGTGCGAGTTGGCGGCCGCCCGGGATCTGATCGACATACGCAAGCTCGGCGAGGCTCTGGCCTGGACGCAGGACCGTCGCCAGCTGGCTGACGAGCTCTGGGTGGACCCCGGGCTGCTCGATGTCCGAATCGCACACCTGCAACCATCAGAACGGGCCTACCTGCGTCAGCGGTTGGCACACCTAGAGAAGGAGTAACAGGATGATCCGCAAAATAGCGGTTGCCGGAGGCGCTGCTGTTCTTTTGGCTGCCTGCTCGAGTGCAGAGCCTCAGAACGTCTCGCCCTCTGTCACTACGATCGCTGCCGAGATTGAGGTTGAGCTGCACCGGCCACTGATTGTTTCCGGGTCAACCGGTGACCAGTGTGCTGGCGCTTTGGACTACTCGGAGATCCGGACCGGCAGTGCGGTGACGTTCAGAGACGCCGGTGACCAGATCATCGGTACGGAAAAACTTGGCCTGCCTGAGGTCTTCGGGGGACTCAAGTGCATCTGGACGGTCGCAACGGACCTGAAGTCGGCGACTGATTTTGTCACAGCCGAGGTCGGGGGCTGGGAATCGGAACCGCAAGCGGTGGAGTCTGACGCTGTTTCCTTCGCGATCAACACATCGAAGGAGGGCGCTGGAGGGATCGGCTCACTGCCTGAAATCGATCCGAACTGGTCCCGATGATCAAGTTGCGCCCCGTCCCCGACAGCCCGCCCAAGGCTGTGCTGTACCTGCGGCAGTCCGTCAGCCACGACGACTCTGTCTCGTTGGCGTTGCAGGAGACCGCCGGGCGGGACTATTGCCAGCGCATGGGGTACCTCGTCGCGGGGGTCGAGGCTGATCCGGGGATCACGGGGCGGACGTGGAAGCGGCCGGCGGTGCAGCGGGTCATGCAGATGGTCGATGACGGCGCCGCCGATGTGATCGTGCTGTGGAGGTGGTCGCGCCTGTCCAGGTCGCGCCGCGACTGGGCTGTTGCAGCCGATCGGGCCGACATGGCTGGCGGGCGGATCGAGTCATCGACTGAGACCGTCGATGTGGCCACCGCGACCGGTCGCCTGGCCCGCGGGGTCTTGGTCGAGTTCGCGGCCTTTGAGTCCGATCGCATAGGGGAAGTCTGGAAGGAGGTTCATGCCTCCCGCCTGGCTCAGGGGCGGACCCCGAACGGGAAGCCACGGTTTGGGTACGTGTGGAACCTGGTGGAGAAGATCCACGAACCGGACCCCGTGACTGGGCCAGCACTGCGCCGGGCCTACGAGCGGTACGTGGCCGGCGCGTCGGTCTACAGCCTGGTCCGCTGGCTGAACGCGGAACGGGTGTGGACGACGGCAGGGAACCCGTGGACCGATCACGCGCTGCGCCGGGTCCTGGACTCGGGGTTCGCAGCTGGTTTGATCCGGTGGCGGAACGACTCACATCCAGGCGTCCATGAGGTGCTGATCGGTGCCGACGTCTGGCAGGCCTACCTGGATGCGCGAGTGGTCCGGCGTGCGGTTCCGGCGAACGTGAAGCGGTCGAGGTACGTCCTGTCTGGGCTGGTGCGGTGTGGGCGGTGCGAGGGGCCGATGGTGGCGAACTCTGGGTCCGGTCAGCGCAAGACATCTATGCGGTGCTCCACGTCGAAGGAGCGCGGCCGTGAGGCGTGCGTCGGCGGGTACGTCGAGATGTCGGTGGTGGTCGATGCCGTGTTGGCTTGGCTGGGGGAGGAGGCCGCAGCTGAGGGCGTCGATGCTGTGGCGGCGCATGAGTCCAAGACGTTGGACAGGGCAGCGGAGTCCGTGGGCGACCTGCGGCGCCTGTCTCGTCGGATCGTTGAGATTGACCGGGCGTTGACGAAGCTGGCGAAGCAGAACGCCGAGGACCTGATTGGTGACGTGGAGCTGCGGGCCGCCCGGGGCGAGTATCTGCAGGAACGTGCCGGGCTAGAGGAGCGCGTTGAGGAGCTCGGGCGTGCGGACCGGCGCCATGTGTCTGATCGGCCGGCGATGGTTGCGGGGTTGCTGGCCGACTGGGATGTGCTGCCGGTGGAGGTGCGGCGGGCGACACTGGGCAATCTGATTCAGCGGGTGGTGGTGTGGACAGGGGACAGGTCTGGCGTGCGGGGTGTTGCCGGCGGTGCGTCGAATGCGCGTGTGGAGGTTGTGCCGACCTGAGGTGTCGTCAGGTGGTGGTCATGGTCATGAGTGAGGTCTGAATCCAACGGGGTTTTTGTCGGACCCTGGTGGCAGTGTGGTTGTCATGTCCACTAGAGCCCTGACTGACTTCGAGCGTCGCGTGTTTGCGATTGAGCGTGTCGCGCATGGGCGGGCGTGGGGGCTGAAGGAGTCGCGGGTGCGTGATGAGTTGGGGTTGTCGTTGACGGCGTACTACCAGCGGTTGAATGCGTTGTTGGATGATCCGGGCGTGGAGGCTATTGCGCCGTTGGATGTGCGCCGTCTGCGTCGTATTCGTTCGGCGCGGTTGGCTGTGCGTCGGACGTCCTGAGCGCACGCCGACTGTCGCCGCGCAGGAGTATGCTGAGACGAAAGTGCCCCGGCGACGCGCTACACGTCCCGGGGCTGATCCACAGGAAGGTGGACCCATGCCCTACTCTATCGACAACCGCGAGGCCGACCGTTTCGCGCAGATCGTGTTCGAGCGGATCGAGGCTGACCCTCACCAGGCGCTCTCCGGTTCAATGCGGTGGGAAGTGATCGATAATGTCGCGCGGATCAGTTGGGGTGGATTCGCCACCATGCCAGCGGATGAGTTCCTAGCGATGTTCAACGCAGCCCAGGTGCGCCCCACATGACCACCGACACGCTGACACTGTGGCAGCAACTAGTCATCGTCACCCGTGGCATACCGTCGTTCGTTGCTTGGCGAATGGCTGAGCTCGCCGCACGAGCGCACCTGTCGCACTGCGACCAGTGCCGTTTCGGCGGCTGGATCTGTCGTGACATGTGCGACTTACAGGACCGTGAGGCGAAGGCACGACACAAGCACGATGCCGCAATGTCCTAGCCAACGACGAAAAGCCGCCCGCATCCCCTCATGAGGGATGCGGGCGGTTCGTTTGTGTTGCGGCGATCAGTCGGTGCCGTCTGTCCACGTGCTGTCGTAGCCGAGTACGGGGCCGGGTGGGTGCCAGTGGTCGGCGATGGTTGTGGCGATGGCGGCTGCGACACACCACGCCCAGCGGACCGGGTTCATCGACCCATGGCCCAGAGTGCGAACAGCAGGAGCGCCGGGGACGCGAGTAGCACCATGAGTGCGATACCTGCGGCGATGGCTTCGACCTGCTCGCGGCGCATCGGGCTACTCGGCGTTCTTCGGGGCCGCGTAGACCAGCCCGCCGCCGATGACCAGACCGGCGCCGAGCGCGACGATGACCTCGGGGCGGGTCAGGTCGCCGTCAGCCATCGCGGTGCCGAGCGAAACGGTGATCGTGCTGATTGCGCCGGCGACGGCCTTGGCCAGTGGTGCGAGTGCGTTCTTCATAGTGCCTCCTACTTGGTAGTGATGAAGTGAGCGGTCAGTACAGGCGGCGCTTCACGCGGTGGGGCCAGTGGTCAGAGATCACGGCGCCGAACAGTTGCTCGGCTTCGAGGATGTCGGCGCCGCTGCCGGTTGCGTCGACGTCGATCCGGCGTCCCGTGGTGAGCCGTGCCCGCCAGCCATTCGTGGAGTGGTACTGCAAGTCGATGGTCTTCTTTGCCGAGTAGAAGACTTCGTTCCAGCCGTGCAGGAGTCGGATGAACGCGGCGGCACCCTTGAAGTTCGCGTCACCAGTTGCCAGGACGTTCGCTGCTGGGATGCCGTGCTTGTTCGACATGGCGTAGGCGGCTTTGAGGACGTCGCGCATTTGGAGGGGCTGCACGATGATGCCCTGGTTCTCGGAGTGAAAGTTCACATCGACCGCCCGGTAGCCGTCGCACTCCCACGCGATGACTAGGAACTCTTTGGTGTCCTTCGCCAGCATGTGGGTGACGTTCATCAGCTTGGCTTCGATGATCTTGATGCCGAGGCCGTTGCGGTAGTACGACTCGCGGCCTTTGCCGCCTTCGGGGACGCGGGTGTATCCGGTGAGGCGTTTGTCGAGCTCGGGCCACATGTCGATGGCGCATTCTTGGAAGTGGAACCACATGGGGTGTTTGGGACGCAGGTAGTCAGGGATCGTGGTCCGTGCGCGGTGGACCCGGTTGGCCTTGCCGCCCTTGACGTCGTATCCGGCGAGGTTGGCGCTGATGGCTTCGATCAGCAGGCCGTCCGCCTCGGGGTACTTCGGCGGATCTTTGTCGAGGTCGGTGAAGGTGACGGGTCCGGGGTAGCCGTCGGAGTTGCCGCCGAGGGCGAGATCGGCAGGCTTGGACCCGTAGCCCCATGCGACTTGGATTGCGGAGAGGCCAGAGACGTCGCGGGGTCCGTGTTTCGGGCCGGGACCGACGTTGTAGGGGTCGGGCAGGTCGAGCGCCTTGGACCAGATGACGATGCGTTCACCGAGGCGTGTGACGTCGGGGCCGGTCGCGCCGAGGACGAACGTCTCAGGCTTGCCCCAGACGGCGACGTGAGGGCTCGGTTCGGGCTCGGGAGGCGCGGTGACGTCGAGCCGTGCTCCGATGGGCAGCGACATGTGGTCGGTGATCTCGTTCCACTTGCTCAGCTCGGCCACGGTCACGCCGAACTGCTGCGACACGCTCCACAAGGTGTCGCCGGCCTTCATGACGTAACTGCCGTCGATGGTCGGTGGAACCTCGGGGACGGGGACGGCGCCTGTGATCTGGTCGTACAGTCTCTGCACCATGTGGACGTATGCGTCCCACTCGGTCCCACCAAGGAACGGGCCAGGGCAGGCGGTGGGGAAGAACTCGTCATGTTGGCGGAGCGTCACCCGATCGACGGGACGGCCGAGGTCGTAGACAACGTGGAGCCACGCGGCAAGCTCGGCGCTGGTCTGCATCGTCAGCGCGGCCACCAGCCACTCCGGGCCGGTGCTGCTGTTGCGGTGCTCGATGTGGATGCCGTGCAGGTTGCCGTAGGTGTCGCCGCACGCCCAGGCGTAGTCCTTGTCCCACACGTACTGGGTGACCAGTTCGCCAGCGACGCCATAGTGCGCGGACGCTTGACGCTCCAGCCACACCCGGTAGCAGGCGTCGAGCGCGCCTTGGTCGGACGTGTCCACGATTGTCATGTGATGAACGACAACGAACTCGATCTTGCGTGAACCCAACGGGGTGAAGTGCTTGGTCAGTAGGTGTTCGTCGAACTCCAGCGCCGGGAAGTCGTACTCGGCGGGGCTTCGCTTGGTCATCATTGCCTCCTGGGCGCGTCGGGGTTGCCCGGCACCGTGGGGTGCGGGCTAAGTGGTGGGGTGCGGGCTACTCTCCAGACTCAGGCCGGGGCGGGCGGGCTGCGGCCTCGATCAACGGCTTGATGGCGGCGAACTCTTCAAGATGTTCGGTCAACTCTGCCGAGGTCTTGTCGATGATGTCTTTCATGCTCTCGCCGCCGTTGTTGTGCACCTGATATTCGACGGAGGCCAGCCGCTCGACAACACCGGGTTCGCGCGGCCGTCCGGGACGTGCCGCGCGGCCATTCCAGTCATCGAAGAAGTCGCCGAGCTTGATGAAGAGGGGCCGGATTTGACGCCGAAATACGGCTATGCCGCCGCCGAGGATGATGACGACTGTGGCCCAGAGTAGGAGGTTGTCGAGCCATGGGATGCCGGTCGTGGGCGGGTTAGTCATCTGTGGCTCTCCTTGCACAGTTGCGGGAGCGGTGGGCAGGGGGCGGTCACGGAATGGTCGCAACCCAGACGAATGTGTAGGTAGTTGACGTGGCCAGTCCTGTTGCGATCAAGCGGAATCCCGTAGCGGTGTACGTGTCGGTACGAACATTGGCGCTCGCAGATAGGAGAGTGGTGGCTCCGAAGCCAGCCAACACGACAGGTGCCGAGGCCATCGGATCGCCACCGAACAGGACGGTCTCAATCATTGACGATGAGGCACCCGTGGTGAGCTCGACCGTGCCGGCGCGGTGGTACAACTTCCGGTTTTCTTCGAGTCCCGTAACGGTGGGAGACCCGGTAAAAACTCCACCAGACTCGGAGGCGGCGAAGTTCACATTGGGGGCCACGATGTTCACGGCGCCATCGGACTGGACCGTGAAACCAACCATGGCCGTCGCGTACCCTAGCCCATCGTTGAAACTGACGCCGGAGCCGCTAGCCCGCATTATCGCTCCTCCGGAGGATGAGACGAGTTCGCCCACTTGGATGTCATTCTCAAAGAATCTGATGGCGGAGCCAACGACCTCGTCGTCGGGGTCGATCCGAAGTCCAGTACCTGTCGCGTCCCGCATGTCTAGGGTGCCCGAGAGTCGCATTCCGCCGGAGTCTGCCGACAGCCGCGCAGACTCAGCACCGGCAGCATCGAATGTGCGGAGCCCGATCGAGTCGAGTTGCGTGCGGAGCCCAGCCGCAGCCGTGCGCAGTGTTGAACCAGTGATGACCATGCCGTCAATCGCTTGACCCTGAATCTTCGCGGCAGTAACCGCTCCCGCAGCGAGTTCGCCGGTGGTGATTTCTCCAGCGGCGATGATCCGGGCCAAAACGGTATCGACCTCAAGCAGTCGTGCGGTGATGAAGTCGGAATCGAGGTTGGCGATCAAAGTGACGTCGACCGTTTCCATCGCCCATGTGGTGCCGTCGTACACCCACTGTTGCTTGACGACACCAGCGAGACGACCCCAGTACGTGTCACCGGCAACAGCGCCGACCGGGGTGGTTGGTGTGGAGCCGCTTCCGATGGCCGGGCCGGAGCGGCGAGTGTTCTTGCCGTTCGCGGAGTCAATCGCGGTGGTCGCGTCGGCCTGTGCGGCGTCGGCGGCGTCCTTCGCGACCACAGCAGCGGCGGCAGCGTCGGTGGCAGCCTTGTCCGTGACAGCAACCCACGTCGTGCCAGAGGTCCACTTCTTCGGCACGTTACCCGGTGCGAGAGGATCACCGATCGGTGTCGTGTCGATCCACAGGTTCTGCACGAGCCGGTCTGCGACATCCGGTGCTGCGGACTGGATGATGACCTTGCCCTTCTTGTCCGACTCGACCTTCGCCGCAGCGATGGCCTGAGACTTGGCAGCAGCGACCTTGGCAACCGCATCGCTGATCGCCGCGTCACGGGC
>Ga0307487_1000217_pt1 | contig 47182 bp, 39 predicted proteins | sample CBIW12metaG_FD_203665 | JGI IMG/M metagenome (GOLD analysis project Ga0307487, IMG submission 203665) | Sea-ice brine microbial communities from Beaufort Sea near Barrow, Alaska, United States - CBIW 1.2 | ecosystem: Environmental > Aquatic > Marine > Coastal | place: USA: Alaska | collected... | reverse complement strand
ATGCCGACGAGGAGCTGGTCGGCGACGGCGTCGGTGTTGAACGTGGAGTTCAGCAGTCCGGCGGCGTCGGAGGAGATGTGCACCGTGGTGCCGGTGAGGATGGCGTTGTCGCCGTCCATCTCGAGGGGCTTGAGGGTTCCACCGTAGAGGTCGAAGAGCAGAACCTGCGTCGCGGCGGACTCGCCGTTGACGCTCACGTCACCGAACAGTTCGGAGGTTCCCGGGTCGATGGTGAAGTTGGTCAGTTCGACAACCGTGTCGCCGGCGGTCAGTGAGAAGCCGGATCCCTCGTGCTCGAGTGAGCCCTGCACGTACGGACGCACGGTGCCGTTCGGGTCGTAGTAGTCCACGTTTCCGCCGGTGATGGGGAAGTGCAGGCTGCCCTCTTCGAGCGTCGCGTCTCCGACGGTGCCCGGCGTCAGGCCCAGGGTTCCGAGGGCGGCCGCGAAGTCGGCGTCGAGCAGAACCGCGGTGTCCACACCGGAGAGGCTGGGGATCGAGGCGAGGGGTGCTTCGGCGGTCGGGGCGCTGGACGAGCTCGAACCGGAACCCGACTCGGCGGTGGTCGTGGTTCCCGTGGAGCAGGCGGCGAGGCCGGCAACGAGAATTCCCGCGGAAGCGAGGCTGATCATGGTCTTGGAGAATGTACGCATGAGGGGGGTGTCCTTGTCTGAGTTGCTGTGATTGGTGGTGGTGATGAGGTCTGCATGGTGTTCGGTCTCATCCCCGAAAAGGTTTGGAACCCACACGTTCCGTTACCATTCCGTTACCAAACACGGCAATCACCCCCGCAATCACGCGGAACTTCAGCTCAGCTGCGGTACGACCTCCGCGGCCAGAAACTCCAGGTGCTCCAGGTCGGAGAGGTCCATGATCTGCAAATAGACACACTCAACACCGGACTCGGCGAGCGCACCCAGGCGATCGACAATCTCCGACGGCGTTCCGGCGAGACCGTGCTCACGCAGTTCGGCGGGCTGACGCCCCACGGCCGCGGCCCGGCGAGCAAATTCGGCCTCATCGGCACCCGCGACGGCGATCAAGGCGGCGGAGTAGACGAGTTCCTGCGGATCCCGATCGATGGCCTCACACGCGGCCCGCACTCCGGCGAACTTTCCCGCGATGTCAGCAAAATCAGGGAAGGGCAGGTTGAACTCGGTGGCGAAACGCGCGGCGAGCGCGGGCGTGCGCCTGGCTCCGCCGCCGCCGACGATCACGGGCACGCGAGCCTGCGTCGGCTTGGGCAGCGCCGGCGAGTCCACGAGCGTGTAGTGCACGCCGTCGAAGTTGTAGCGTTCACCGACCGGCGTGTTCCACAAGCCGGTGATCACCTCGAGTTGCTCCTCCAGCAGACCGAAGCGCCGGGCGGGGAAGGGTATCCCGTAGGCGAGGTGCTCCTGCTCGAACCAGCCGGTGCCGAGTCCGAGTTCCACTCGTCCGCCGGACATTTGGTCCACTTGGGCGGCCTGAATCGCGAGGATCCCGGGCGGACGATAGGTGACCGAGGACACGAGGGTGCCCAACCGGATGCGTTCGGTCTCCCGGGCGAGGCCGGCGAGCGTCGTCCACGCATCCGTGGGGCCGGGGAGGCCGATATCGTCTGCGTCCCCCATTTTCATGTAATGGTCGCTGCGGAAAAACGCGTCGAAGCCGAGCCGTTCGCTCGTCTGGGCCACGGCGAGAATATCGTCGTAGGTGGCGCCCTGCTGCGGTTCGGTGAAGATACGAAATCTCATTGGTCCTGCTCCTGATCGGCGGCGGTCTCGACGACGGCAAGGGCCGGGGCGGATAGTGCAGCGGCCGGGGCCGCGTCGGCGGCGGCGGCGGCACCGAGGGTCGTCGCGGACTCCGCGGTGGTGGCGGCTTGTGCGGCACCCTCCGGGGCGGCGGCCTTGAGGGCGGCGGCCTTGAGGGCGGCGGCCTCCGGGGTTTCGGCGGCTTCCGCGGCGGCAGCCTCCGGGGTTTCGGCGGAGTCCGCGGTGGCGGTGGCTTCCGCGGCGGCCCCCGGGGCAGGGGCCTCCGGCACGAAGTCGACGGGCGGGCCGTATTCGGTGCCGGCGAGGAATTGTGCGTCGACGCGCGGGCCGAGTCTGGCCCGCATCACCGTCATTGAGTCGGGATTCTGGTCCACGAGCAGAAACTTGCGCCCGAGCGCCGCGGCCACCGCTCCCGTCGTGCCGCTGCCGGCGAAGAAGTCGAGCACCCAGTCGCCCTCCCGGCTCGACGCCTGGATGATGCGGCGCAGGATGCCGATCGGCTTCTGGGTGGGGTAGCCCGTCTTCTCCTTGCCGGTGGGCGACACGATCGTGTGCCACCAGACATCCGTTGGCAGCTTGCCCCTCGCCACCTTTTCCGGCGTGACGAGGCCGGGAGCCATGTAGGGCTCGCGGTCAACGGAGGTGGAGTCAAAGTAGTACGTGGCCGGGTTCTTCACGTAGACGAGGATCGTGTCGTGTTTGGTGGGCCAGCGATTCTTCGACTTGGCGCCATAGTCGTAGGCCCAGATGAGTTCGTTGAGAAAGCAGTCACGACCGAACAGCGCATCGAGCAGCACCTTGGCGTAGTGCGCCTCACGATAATCGAGGTGCAGGTACAGCGTGCCGTCGTCGGCCAGCAGGCGCCACGCCTCGATCAGCCGCGGTTCGAGAAAGGCCCAGTAGTCCTCGAACTGGTCGTCGTAGCCGAGCAAGTCTCCCTTGATGCGCTCGTAGCGCAGTCCCTTGAACCCGGTGATGGTTCCCTTGGCTTTGGTTCCCGCGCCGACCGCCGACCGCACGGATGTCGTGGTCTGGCGGGTCTGCGGTCGCCCGGTGTTGAACGGCGGGTCCAGATAGATGAGGGTGAATGACTCATCCGGAAGGGCCGGAAGCACGTCGAGGTTGTCGGCGTGAATTACCCGACTGGCACTGGTCGGAGTCCACGCAATAGGCATCCCCCTATTCTGCCAGTCGGATTAGGATGTCGGGATGACTGACGACCTCGCACCCGTGACCGCGACGACGGCACCGACCCCACCAGAAGGACGCATCGAAGTGCGCCACGACGAGACGGCGCGGCGTTACACGCTGTGGCTGGACGGCCAGCCCGCGGGACTGGCCGACTACGTGCCCGGTCCGACGACGGTGCGCTTCACGCACACCGAGGTCGACCCGAAGTTTCGCGGCCGCGGCCTCGCCGGGATTCTGATCGAGCATGCCCTGACCGACGTGTGCACGAACACGCGGCTTCGCGTGGTTCCGCAGTGCCCCTATGTGGCGGATTGGATCAACGATCACGCCGAGTACCAGGATCTGCTCGACCGGGGCCGGTAGCAGCGCGCCCGCTCAGCGGCGGCGGTGCCTCGGGTGCCCACCGTCGTCGGTGTCTGGGCGATCCACGTCGATGCGGATGCGCCCGTCGTAGATTCCCAGGTCATCGTCGCCGGCCACCGGCGCCGGCGCGGGCAACACCGTCTGGCGCTCCATCTCGACGGCCGCTTCATACCGGCTCGGGGCGAAGACCTCATCGCCGATGCCGAGCAGGCTTGACCCGTTTCCACGCCGCTGGTTCTTGTTCGACAGGTCGATCCAGCCCACCCTGCTCGCGACAAAACCGAGCAGCACAATGCCCGCTACGCCGAGAAGAATCCACCAGTTCATGGGTCGAGTTTATCGTGCGCGACGGGCGTGGCCAGCGGATGCGCCGGCCCGGACCTCGGATCGGCGCCGGTTACTGCCGGGCATCGCCGGTCAGGGAACGCGGGTGATCCATTCGTCGGTGCCGAATTTGGTGCGCACCAGCTCCTCGGCCTTGGCGTACTCCTCGTCGGTGATGTCCCCGACGGTGGCTCCGTAGAGGCCGGTGAATGTGCTCTTCATCCGGTCAATGATGTCGCCGCGGCTGAGCCCGGTCTGGCTGCGCAGCGGATCGACGCGCTTGGCGGCGCTCGTAATGCCCTTGTCGCTCAGTTTTTCGCGGCCGATGCGCAAGACCTGCACCATCTTCTCGCCGTCCATGTCGTAGCTCATGGTGACGTGGTGCAGCACCGCTCCGCTGCCGAGCCGTTTCTGCGCGGCGCCGCCGATCTTGCCCTTGGGGCTCGTGATGTCGTTGAGCGGCTGGTAGTACGCGTCGATCCCGAGCGACTTGAGCGCGGTTATCACCCACTCGTCGAGGAAGGCATAGGAGTCCGCGAAGGTCATGCCGTGCACGAGGTCGGTCGGGGCATAAATGGAATAGGTGATGGCCGAACCGGCCTCCATGAACATGGCTCCCCCGCCGCTGATGCGCCGCACGACCGTGAAGCCGTATTTTGCGGCGTTGTCGGCGTCGACCTCGTTCCGGAGGGACTGAAAGCTGCCGATGACCACGGCGGGGGCGTTCCACTCCCAGATGCGCAGGGTCGGTTGGCGTCGGCCCTCCCCCACCTCGGTGGCCAGCACTTCATCGAGCGCCATTTGCAGGACCGGCGCAATGGCTTTGCCGTGGATGACCTGCCAGTCGTAGTCGCGCCAGGTGCTGGCCTGCACGAGAGAGCGCCGCACGGCGACGGCGACGGCTTCAGGGGTGAAGCCGAGAAGCACCGCGTTCTCGGGCAACGACGCGCGCACGGCGGCAGCGATGGTGGCGGCGTCACTGTCGGCGCTCAGCCCGGAGACGGCCGCGTTGATGCCTTCCAGAGCGTCATCGGGCTCGAGGAAGAAATCGCCCGCGAGACGAAAATTGGCGACCGTGTTGTCTACGACGTCGAGATCAACCACGACAAGCTTGCCGCCAGGAACTTTGTATTCACCGTGCATAGCGCCAGCCTAATCGTCCGCGGCGGGGGGAGCGGGCGTTGCCGCCGACGGGGAGGCGGCAACCCGGTCGCCGAGCCAGGCCACGAGGTCGGCGAAGACCTCCGCACGGTTGGTCTCCTGGAACACCTCGTGCCGGGCCCCGTCGTACACGATGAGGTGAAGGTCGTGCAGGCCGGACCGCTCGGCATACGCCTTCATCAGCCGAAGCGCACTGCGTTCGCCGCCCACGGTGTCGTCACTGCCCACCAGCATGAGAATGGGCAGGTCGGAGGGCAAACCCGGCTTCGGCCGGCCGAACAGGCGGGCGGCCTCCCGCAGCCCGAACAACCGAGCCAGCGGCGTGGTCGTCGTGAGCGGATCGGTCACGAACGCCTCCGCCACGGCCGGGTCCCTGCTGAGCCACTCCGCACCCGTTGTGCCGAGCTTCTTGTGCCGTCGGTTGAGGTCGCCGCCGTCGAGGTAGCCCGGCATGCGGTAGGCCGTTCCGCTCAGCACGACGGCGGCGTACTCGTCGGCATGGTCGTTCACAATGATCTGCGCCATGAACGACCCCCAGCTGTGCCCGATCAGCACGAGCGGCAGTCCCGGGTGCGCCGCGCGGATGATCCCGCTCAGCTGGTGCACGTCGCGCACGGCCGCCCGCAGCCCGCCCGCGCCGAGCCGACCGATCTTGGTACGGTCGCCGCGGTGCTGGGCGAGGCCGGTCTGTCCGTGGCCGAGGTGGTCGTCTGCGTAGACGGTGTAGCCGGCGCCGTTGAGGGCCCGGGCGAGTTCGCGGTGGCGAAGCGCGTGTTCCCCGACGCCATGCACGATCTGTGCGACTCCGACGGGTTGGTCAACCGGCCAGACGTAGTAGGTAACGACAAGACCCGAGTCATCCGTGAATGTAGGCACGGGACCATACTGACACCCCGGCGGGATGTGAGCCCAGGTCTCGCTTTTTTCCCAAGGCCAGGAATAATTAGCACGGCTAATTAGCTAAGGTAATTAGACATGTTAATGAGCGCCGAACCACACTCCTCCGCCGATGCCGCGGAGCACCACAATGCCATCGCCGAGTTGAGCCACGACTTTCGTCTGGCGAACGGCCGACTGGCCCGTCGACTGCGCCAGGAACGTGTCGACAACGAACTCACGGCCAGTCAGTTCTCGGCGCTCGGCGCCCTGTTCGTGGAGGGCGCTCTCACGCTGCGGGCGCTGAGCGAGCGGGAGCGCGTGACCCCACCCTCGATGAGTCGCACGGTGAACGCGCTGGTCTCGGCCGGCCTGGCGCACCGTGCGGCGTCGTCTGATGACGGCCGCAAGGTGGAGCTGACCGCCACGGAGGCGGGGCTCAAGCTCATGCGCGAGACGCGCAACCGCCGCGACGCGTGGCTCGCCCAGCGAGTGACCACCTTGAGCGACGAGCAACGAAAGGTCCTGGCCGAGGCGACCGTGATCATGCGGGGGCTCGCCAACAGTTGAGTGCCATGTTCCGCTCCCTGAGCGTCGTCAATTATCGGATCTGGTTCGCCGGCGCCCTCGTGTCGAATATCGGCACCTGGATGCAGCGCACCGCCCAGGACTGGATCGTGCTGACCCAGTTGACCGACTACAACGCCACGGCCGTGGGCATCACGATGGCACTGCAACTCGGACCGCAGCTCGTGCTCATGCCGTGGTCCGGGCTCATCGCCGACCGCTTCAACCGGCGCAAGCTGCTCATCCTCACCCAGGCCCTGATGGGCCTGCTCGCGCTCGGGCTGGGGCTTCTCACCGTGACCGGCACGGCTCAGCTCTGGCACGTGTACCTGTTCGCGCTGGGCCTCGGCGTCGTCGCGGCCGTTGATGCGCCGGCCCGGCAAACCTTCGTCTCCGAACTCGTCTCCGACGACAACCTCTCCAATGCGGTCGCACTCAACTCGGCGTCGTTCCACGGGGCACGCCTCATCGGCCCTGCTGCGGCGGGCCTGCTCACCGTCGCCATCGGTGCGGGGTGGGTCTTTATGATCAACGCGGTCACATTCGCCGCGACCGTCGTCGCCATGCTGCTGCTGCGCACCGCCCAGCTCCGTCTGTCGCCCAAGGCCGGTCGCAAGCGCGGCCAGTTGACCGCCGGGTTCCGCTACGTGCGGGGCCGTCCCGACATCGTCGTCGTCTTGATCGTGGTGTTCCTGATCGGCACGTTCGGACTCAACTTCGCCATTTTCACGTCCACGATGGCCACCGTGGAGTTCGGCATGGGGGCAACCGAGTTCGGCATCCTGAGTTCGATCATGGCCGTCGGCGCCGTCATCGGCGCCCTTCTCTCTGCGCGCCGCAGTCGCGCTCGCCTCCGGCTGATCGTGGGTGGCGCCGCCCTGTTCGGTGTCGCCTGCGCCGTCTCGGCCCTGATGCCCACCTATGCCAGCTTCGCGGTGTCGCTGGTCTTCGTGGGGTTGTCGTCGATCACGCTCATGACCACCGCAAACGCGTACGTACAGACGTCCACGGCTCCGGAGATGCGCGGTCGGGTGATGGCCCTGTACATGGCCATTTTCGTGGGAGGAACGCCGCTCGGAGCACCGCTCGTGGGGTGGGTGGCCGACACTTTCGGTCCGCGCTGGGCGCTCGGGGTCGCCGCGGCGGCCGGTCTGCTCGCCGCCGCGAGCCTGTTGTTCTGGATGATCAGGTACCGCGAGCTGCGGGTGCACGTGCGTTTCCGCACGGCACCGCGCATGCGCGTACGTCACACCGGCGACGGCCGGAGCCTCGAGGCGGGCCGGGACGCCGCCGCCGGGTCCGAGTCGGGACGGGACACCGCAACCCGGGAGATCGCGATCGTGGAGGCCACGGCCCCGCGTTGATCGCGCGGGGCGCCGGTCTACGCTGCGTCGAGAATCTTCTGCATCTCGACATCGCCCAGCAACGTCCACGGTGACGAGCCGGCACCGTCCAGGGCCGCCTGGGGGCTCTCCCCCAGGGTCCACCACTTCGCTTCGAAGGCCCGGCCCGTGAGAAGAACGCGGTCGCCCTTCTCGTAGACGGGCGCCGACTCCCATTCCGGGTAGGTTCCGTCGGGAACGACGAGCACCTCCGCCGGACGGTCGCCGGGCAGAACCGGCCCGATGAGCTTCCATGGCGCATCCGCTGCGCTCACCAGCGGGTTGTCGGGCTGATTGCCCTCGGTGTACCACTTGGCGGAGTAGACGTGACCGTGCCAGACGATGCGCTCGTCGGCCGCATATGAGGCGGTGGCCGACCAGATCGGGTACGGGCTCGTGGCGGCGTCATCGACGACCACGGTCGGCTTGGCGGTGGCTCTCGTGGATACCGGCTCCAGGCGGTTGGCGAAGCCCGCGGCGAGTACCTCGCCGAATCGTGAGTCGCTCTGGTCAACGCCGCTGCAGGAATTCGACACGCGGGTCACGTCGGGGAAGTTCGCCCCACAGGTACGATCGCGGTTGAGTGACCAGGCCGACATCCGGCCGACGCCCATCTCCTGGGCGAACGCGTTGAGCAGGGTCGCGTCTCGCAGCCCGAACACCTCACCGGGTTCATCGTTCTGGCCGATCATGGGCGTGAGCCCGATCTTGCGCCACAGCGCGTGGGTGCCGAGTTCCCGCCCACTGGCCGTGTAGGTTTCCTGGAGCTGAACGTGGGTCGCTTCGGCCGCGGCAACGGATGTTTCATACATGCTCTCGGAGGAATCGCGGCTGGCGCCGTAGTTCATCGTCATCAGGTTGACACCCGCGAGGTCCACATTCGCCGCCAGCATCTGGCGCACGAGGATGACGCCGGCTTCGGTGAGTCCCGTCGGGGCGACGGGCAGGGTGAGCCACACGGCGAGGGGCGCGTCCGCGGCGGCCCGATCGGCCTGCACGGCGGCGATGGCGACCGCCCGCCGCTGGCCGGCCTCGGCGTCCTCGAGGTTGGCGCCCTCAATGTCGAGGTCGATGGTGGCCGGCTTGTACTGATCGACCACAGCGGCGTACGCCTTCTTGAGCTTGCTCGGCGACGTGCACGCGGTGGCGAGTTCCTCGTTGGCCTGGCCGCCGAACGAGATGGAAACCTCGCCGCCGTTCTGGGCGTACTGCGCGATGCGGCGGTCGAGGTCACGGCCCGCCCCCGACTGTCCGGGACTGAAGTAGGTTCCCCACGAGGGGCTGCAGGCATTCGTCGTGTCGGCGACGATGAACGACAGCATGGCGCTCTGGCTGTCGTCGGCCGTCGATGATTCAAAACCGAACTGAGGCTGCGCCGTCACGTCAACGTACCCGGCGAAGAAGGAGTCACCCGTTGACGCGGCCCGAGCATCCTGAAACTCGTTCACGCCGAAGAACGCGCCGGTGGCGACAAGCCCCGCGACGACGAACACGGCGCCGAGGCGCACAACGGACAGACGACGGCCGGGAAAACGTTTTGACACGGTTCTTCTCCAAAGTCAGGTCTCGCGTGGCCGAAACCCACGCGAATCGCGCTCATGCACCTCGTCGGCAGGGACCTCGAGACGGTGAGGCCACCCGTGCGCTACGCTTCATCCTCAGTTTGACATTCTTACCCTAGTATGGGGGGTAGATTCGCTACTCGCGCCCCGAATGCGTGATCCTCCGGCTATCCGGCCGACCAGCGCAGCATGAGGGAAACATGACTAATCTAACGGCGCCCACCGCGGAGCACACCGAGCCCGCCTCCAACCCGGGTGCGCACACCACGCCCCGCCCCTCATCCGGGGCCCGGCGCCGCCAGTGGGGCGCCGAGAAGCGTCCGGAGCCCCTGTCGATCGTGCACCCGACGCCGTCGGCACGAAAGATCACGCTCGGTCGTCTGGGCATCGTGATCACGATCCTGTCGTGGATCACCTACGTGATTTCCACGATCATCGCCGAATTGCTTAATGACCCCAATTCGGGGTCCCGTTTTCAGTTCGAGGCGATCTCCTACCTGATCGTCGTGACGGTTCTCACCTTTTCTGCCCTGATGTACCTGCTCGCTCGGCAGGGCGCGCTCTACCGATTCCGCGACCACGAGCGCGTGCCACGCGGCGAACTCGATCGACACTTCGAAAACTACTCCGAGGGAATCACCGTCCTGGTGCCCTCGTACGCCGAGGAACCACGCGTTGTGCGCGGCACTCTCTGGTCGGCCGCGCTGCAGGAATTCCCCGATCTCTCCGTCGTGCTGTTGGTCGACGACCCGCCGTTCCCGACTGACATCGCCGTCATCGAGCGTCTCACCGAAACTCGTGCGTTGGCCGGCGACATTCAGAACGCACTGCTCCTGCCGGCCGAACGTTTTCGGCTCGCGCTCACCAGGTTTCAGGAACGACAGCCCTCCGACACGGGGAGCGAGCTGCCGCTGCTCATCGCTGAGTACGAAGCCGCGGCCACGTGGCTCGAAAACATGGCGCATTCCGAGCCCATCGAAGACCACGTCGACGATTTCTTCGTCGACTCCGTGCTGATGGGTCTGGCGAGCGAATTGCGCCTCACCCTTCTCGGTCTGCAGTCCGCGCTCGTGCAGGGCGGCTCCCCCGACGACAAGAACATGTTCCGCCTCTACTCGAGGCTCACGTCGATCTTCGAGGTGAAGATGGACACGTTCGAGCGCAAAACCTTCGCCAACCTCTCGCACGAGGCGAACAAGGCCATGAACCTCAACTCGTACATCGCGCTGATGGGCGGAACCTGGCAGCGGGACGAAGCGGCCGGGTCAACCGTGCTGCGGCCTTCCGTCGAGCCGGCGCCCACCGACCTCGTTGTCCCCGACACGATGTATGTGCTGACGCTCGACGCCGACTCCCTGCTGCTGCGCGACTACTGCCTGCGCCTGGTCTATTTTCTCGAGTCGGCCGGCAACGAACGCGTCGCGGTGACCCAGACGCCGTACTCGTCTTTTCGCGGGGCACCGACCCGCATCGAGCGTGTCGCCGGCGCCACCACCGACATCCAGCACATCCTCCACCAGGGCATGACGTACTACGGCGCGACGTTCTGGGTGGGCGCCAACGCCGTCATCCGCAAACGCGCCCTTGAGGACATCGTGGAAGTCGAAACCGTGGGCGGTTTCGAGATTCGCACGTACATCCAGGACCGCACGGTCATTGAGGACACCGAGTCGAGCGTCGACCTCGGCACGCACGGCTGGACCCTCGCCAACTACCCGGAGCGGCTCAGCTACAGTGCAACACCCCCGGACTTCGGCTCCCTCGTCGTGCAGCGTCGCCGGTGGGCGAACGGTGGACTGCTCATCATGCCCAAGCTGTGGAACCAGGTCTCGCATCGGCGGTTCAACCGCGAACGAATCCTGTTCCGCGAGCTGTTGCTGCGCGTCAACTACATGGGCTCCATCGCGTGGTCGAGCTTCGGGTTGCTCTTCCTGCTCGCCTACCCCTATGACAGTCGGCTGCTCAGCCCGCTCGTGTTCCTCGCGGCGTTGCCATACTTCCTCGCCATGGGCAGCGACCTCCGGGAATGCGGCCACCGGTTCAGCGACATCTTCCGCATCTACGGCTTCAACCTCGTGCTGCTCCCCGTGAACCTCGCCGGTGTGCTCAAGTCGATGCAGCAGGCGATCACGGGCGAGAAGATCCCGTTCGTGCGCACCCCCAAGGTCAAGGACCGCACCGCGGCCCCCGGCCTGTACGTCGTGGTGCCGTACCTGATCGTGGCCTTCTCGATCCTCACCATCTGGCGCAACGTTGAGGCAGGCAACTGGGGCAACGTGGCGTTTGCGCTGCTCAACGCCGTGCTCGCCAGCTGGGCGATCAAGGCCTACATCGGCCTGCGCAATTCCGTCGTCGACGTGGTCCTCGGGATGGTCAGCTGGCTCTACGTGGCGCCACGCAAGCCCAAGGTCGTGCCGCCGGTCTACCCGACCAAGGAGCCGAAAGACGTGGACTGGGCCGCCGTGCTCTACTACGGTGACCGCCGCCTGAACCGCAACCTGCGCGGCGGTTCCGACCGCCGCCGGCGCGCGACCTCCCGCTAGGCACGACTCTCGGCGCGTGCCCCCCACGGGCCGCCTCGGATTCCGCGCCCGGTCCCGCTTTGCGGCGGCCGGGCGCGGTTTCTCGTGAGTCGGTTGCTACTTCAGGAGAATGCCCGCCGGGCCGGCGGGGCATCCGTACCGTTGCCGGGCCGCGCGGGCCCACACCGGCGGATCTCCTGAACTAGCGACACGGCAGGCACCGGATGCGGACGTCGCCGGGACGGCTACCGTACGCCGCCCATCAGCTTCAGCACCGGGCGCGCGATCAGGGCCAGGAGCAGCCCCAGCACGATCGCCACGGCGCCGAGCACACCGAAGTACACCGTCTCCGGCACGGTGGCGTACCACTGGGCGAGCAGACCGGACACGGCAGAACCGAGTGCCACGGACAGGAAGAACAACGCCACCATCTGAGTCTTGAAGACGCTCGGCGCGAGCTTGGTGGCTACCGACAGCCCAACCGGCGACAGAAGCAACTCGGCGATCGTGAAGACGAAGAGGATGCCCACGAGCGCGAGCATAGGCGTCGAGTTGTCGCCGCCACCGACGAAGGGCAGGAAGAGCAGGAACGCGACCCCCATCACGCCGGTGCCGATGGCGAATTTGAGCGGGGTTGAGGGCTGCTTCGTACCCCACCGGGTCCACAGCGCGGCAAAGGCGCCCGACATCAGGATGATGAAGACCGGGTTGATCGACTGCACCCACGACACCGGCATCTCCCATCCGAAGAGGCCGCGATCGAGGCGGTCGACGGCGTACAACGTGACGACCGTGAACTGCTGCTGGTACAGGGACCAGAAGGCGGCACTCGCGATGAACAGCGGGATGAACGCGTAGACGCGGTTGCGCTCCACGCCGGTGATCTGACGGTTGCTGAGAATCAGGACAAAATAGGTGATCGTGGCGACGATGGTGAGAACGATGACGATGGTGACCAGGTTGCCGGCGGTGATGACGCCGGTCATCACGAGCACCACGATCACGACGAGAGCCGCGAGGGCGAAGGACCCATAGGCCACGAAACGAGCCCGCGGCAGTGGGTTGTGAACGACTCGCGCGGAATCGGGCAGTCGCCGACGACCGAGTGAGTACTGCACGAGGCCGACGGCCATGCCGACGGCCGCCAGGCCGAAGCCGAAGTGGAAGCCGAGGGTGGTTTGGAGCAGCCCGGTGAGGATGGGACCCATCAGGGCGCCCAGGTTGATGCCGAGATAGAAGAGGGAGAACCCGGCGTCGCGGCGGGGATCATCGGCCGCGTAGAGCGTGCCGACGACGGAGGTGGCGTTGGCTTTGAGGCCGCCGCTGCCGACCGCCACGAGAATCAATCCGGTCGCGAGCCCGGGGACCCCGGGGATGAACGCGAGGGCAAGGTGCCCGAGCATGATGACGATCGCGCTGGAGAAGAGCACCCGTTCGCTGCCGAGCAGCCGGTCGGCAATCCACGCGCCGAGAATGGTGGACAGGTACACGCCGCCGCCGTAGGCGCCCACGATTCCGGCGGCTGTTGCCTGCGGAATACCAAGGCCGCCCTCGGCCACCGTGTAGAACAAGTACAACAGCAGGATCCCCTGCATGCCGTAGAAGGAGAATCGTTCCCACATTTCGACGCCGAAGATATTGGCGAGCGAACGGGGCTGTCCGAAGAATCCGCGATCCTCGTGGGAGTTGTCGGTCACAACTGCGGGTTCAGCATCATTGGTGATGTTACTCATTTAGCCGACCTTACCGCGCGCCCCCTGCTTGAACGCTGATGAGAGGGCACTCGAAGCCGGTGCCGGTCAGGCCGTGGACTCCCGCACCACGAGCTCCGGCTGGAAGACGATCTGTTCATGTGTGAAGTCGGCTCCGCCGGACGCCTCGCGCAGCAGCAGGTCCACGGCGGTGTAGCCGATGAGTTCACTCGGCTGGCGGATCGATGACAGCGGCACGACGGCGGCCGAGGCAAACGCAATATCGTCATATCCGATTAGGGCGATGTCTCCGGGAACATGTACGTCCCCGTGCATGTTGAGCGCCTGGAGCACGCCGATGGCCAACAGGTCGTTGGCGGCGAAGATCGCATCCGGCCGGTCGCCCGGCGCGCGCTGCAGTATCCCCTCGCCGGCCGCACGGCCGGCGAGCACCGAGAGCATCTCTGTCTCGATCACTTCGAGAGATGACTGCGGATGCTCCGCCACGGCTTCGCGAGCGCCTTCCAGCCGGTCAACCACCTGGCGAATACTGCTCGGACCGCCGACGAAGGCGAGGTGAGTGCGCCCGATGCTGAGCAGGTGACGGGCCGCGAGGCGACCTCCTGCCACGTCATCAACCGCGACCGAGGAGAAACTGCGATCCTCCGTCTGTCGATCGACCAGAACGGTCGGCGTGCCGCGGGCACGCAACCGCGTCAGGCGGTCGCCGATGTCGCCCAAGGGAGATATCAGGACCCCGTGCACGCGCTGCTCCTCGAACAGGTCGAGGTAGGCGGCCTCGCGCGCAAGATTGTCATCAGTATTGCCGAGAAGAATCGTCAGCCCTTCTTCGGCCGCTCGATCTTCTGCACCGCGGGCGAGGTCGGTGAAGAACGGGTTGGCCACATCGAGTACGACGAGCCCCAGGCTGCGGCTGCGGCCGGCCCGCAGCTGTCGGGCGGCGTCGTTGCGCACGAAACCGAGCTCGTCGATGGCTGCCTGCACCCGAAGAACGGTTGCCGAAGATACCTTCTCGGGGCGGTTCATCACGTTGGATACCGTGCCGACCGAGACCTTGGCCAGTGCGGCGACGTCGCGCACGTTAACCGTCATGTCCATTTTTCCCCAACTCGAATGTGGTGGGACTGACCGCGCCCCGTTCCATTCTTGCGCATTCCGCGACAGGTTTACCAACGTTTCAAATTGTGATGCGGTTTGGGTTGACACGGTGAGCACCTCGACATAGGTTTTGACTAACGCTTAATTAAAACGATTCAATTACTTCCTCGCACGATGAAAAGGCCTCTCAATGTCGACAAGTCCCGGTAGCACCGTTCCGCTTCTGTCACTGCGCGGTGCGGCCAAGGCCTTCGGCCCGGTTATCGCTCTCGCCGATGGGGAGATCGAGATTCTGCCAGGTGAGATCCACGCTCTCGTCGGCGAGAACGGCGCCGGCAAGTCCACCCTGGTCAAGATCCTCGCGGGCCTCTACAGCCTCGACGCCGGCGAGTTTCTCGTGAACGACAAACCGGTGGCCTTCCGCACCGTCGCGGACAGCAAGGCCGCCGGCATCTCCGTCATCTATCAGGAGCCGACGCTCTTCCCCGACCTTACGGTCGCCGAAAACATCTTCATCGGCCGGCAGCCGAAGAACGCCCTTGGCCTGATCAACCGCTCGGCCATGCGCAACCAGGCCAGCGCCCTGTTCGAGCAACTCGGCGTGCGCATTGATCCGGACCGCCTTGCCGAGGGGCTGTCGATCGCGGACCAACAGATCATCGAGATCGCCAAGGCAATCTCCCTGGATGCGAGCGTTCTCATCATGGACGAACCGACCGCGGCGCTCTCCGGCGTCGAGGTGGAGCGCCTGTTCCAGGTGGCGCGCGCGCTGCGAGCGAGCGGCGCCGGCATCCTCTTCATCTCGCACCGCTTCGACGAGGTCTTCGCCCTGTGCGACCGCATCACCGTCATGCGCGACGGCGAGTACATCACCACCCACGAAACCGGGAGCGTAACCGCCCCGGAGATCGTGCGGGAAATGGTCGGCCGTGACATCGGAGCACTGTTCCCCAAGGTTGTCGCCGAGGTTGGACAAACCGTCCTGAAGGTCTCTGAGCTCTCGCGCGCCGGCGTCTTCGCCGACATCAGTTTCGAGGTCAAGGCCGGCGAGATCGTGGCGCTGGCCGGCCTGGTCGGCGCCGGCCGCACCGAGGTGGCCCGCGCCGTGTTCGGCATCGACCCGTACGATCGAGGCTCCGTGGAATTGCACGGTGCCCGCGTCAAACCGAACAACCCGCAGGCCGCGATCGATGCCGGTATGGGCTTTGTCCCGGAAGATCGACGCAAACAGGGCCTGGTCATGGACCTCTCCGTCGCGCGCAACGCCGCACTCACCCTGCGCAACCGCCTGTCGCGGTTCGGCCTCATCAACGCGGCCACCGAACGCCACACGGCCGCAGAATGGACCACGCGCCTGCAGGTGAAAACCGGATCACAGGACTACAAGGTTTCCACTCTCTCCGGTGGCAACCAGCAGAAGGTAGTGCTGGCCAAGTGGCTCGCCACCGAGCCGACCTTTCTCATCGTCGACGAGCCCACCCGCGGCATCGACGTCGGCACCAAAAGCGAGGTGCACCGGCTGCTGTCTGACCTCGCCGGACGCGGCATCGCCATTCTCATGATCTCCAGCGAGCTGCCGGAGGTACTCGGAATGGCCGACCGGGTCCTCGTCATGCACGAGGGGCGCATCACCGCACAACTCGACCGGGCGGATGCGACGGCCGAGTCGATCATGCACGCGGCTACCGCACAATTGGAGCGTTCACTATGACCCTCGGAACCCCGACAGCGGAAACGACCGCAGTCCCCAGGAGGCGCCGGACGAACGGCCTCGCCGCCGTGCTGCGTCTGCGGGAGATTCCGGTCACCCTCGCCCTGATCGTCCTCGTTACCGCGACCTACCTCGCGAACCCGCTCTTTCTCAGCCAACAGGGTGTGAAAGACCTGCTGCTGAACGCGACAATCGTGATCATCCTCGCGGTCGGGCAGTCAATGGTGATCATCACCCGCAACGTCGACCTCTCGATCGGCTCCATCCTGGGCATCGTCGCCTTCAGCACCGGCACGCTCTTTGTCACCGTTCCCGGGATCCCCATCGTGCTGGTCTTTCTCGCCGGCATGGTGCTCGGGGCGCTGCTCGGCACCATCAACGGACTGCTGGTCACCATCGCCAAGGTGCCGTCTTTGGTCATCACTCTCGGCACGCTCTACGTCTATCGCGGCCTGAACAACGCCTGGGCCGGCGGCACGCAGTACTTCGCCGGCGACCGACCCCGCACTTTCGGCGCCCTCTCGGTCGATACCATCGTCGGGTTTCCGCTGATCACCCTCATCGCGATCGTCGTCGTCATCATCGTCGCCGTGTTCATGGCATCGACCCGCCCCGGTCGCGACCTCTACGCCATCGGCTCCGACCCCGAAGCGGCCAAATTGTTCGGGATCCCCGTCACCCGCCGGGTGCTTCTCGCCTTTCTCAGCAATGGCATTTTGGCCGGTCTGGCCGGCGTGCTCTATTCGAGCCGCTTCAATTCCGTCGGGGCCACGACCGGTACCGGGCTGGAATTCGACATCATCGCCGCGGCCGTCGTCGGCGGCGTCGCAATCTTCGGGGGCAGCGGCACGGTCGTCGGCGCAGCCATCGGCGCGCTCCTGTTGACCACGATCACGAGCGCGTTGACCGCGGTGCGGGTGGACAAGTTCTGGCAACAGGCCATCGTCGGCATCCTCATCCTGTCCGCGATCGTCATCGACCGGGTGGCCCGCATTCGAACAGCAAAGAAGCTCCGACTCAGTGAGGCCCGCGATGTCTAATCCCCCGACCGAGCTGCTCCCGACAGCGACCAATAAATCCGGCGTGCGGGCGGCCGGACGTCCCCAGGCGGGCGGCCGCACCGGCGTGGCGCGAATCCTGCTCAGCCGCGACACCGTCATGATCTACGCTCTCGTGGCCTTCGTCACCTACGCCGCCCTCTTCATTCCGCGCTTCGCCGGCCCCGTCTCCACGGGATTCCTGCTGCTCGACGTGATTCCGGCCCTCCTCATCGCGCTGCCCATGACCCTCGTCATCATCACCGGGGAGATCGACCTGTCGGTGGCGAGCATCGCCGGTCTCACGAGCGCGCTCATGGGGGTGCTCTGGGCCGCCGGGCTGGACATCGGCGTCGTGCTGACCCTCAGCCTGCTCGCCGGGGTTCTCGCCGGGGCGTTCAACGGCCTGCTCGTGGCGGTGCTCGGGCTTCCCTCCCTGGCCGTGACCATCGGCACCCTGGCCCTGTTTCGCGGACTCGCCCTGGTCGTGATCGGCGACAATGCCGTGGCGAACTTCCCACCGGAACTCACCAGCTTCTTCACCTCCAAGCTCGGCGGCACCGGAATCCCCACGGTGATGATCGGCGTGGTCATCGTCGCCGTGTTTTTTGGCGTGCTGCTGCACTTCACTCCGTTCGGTCGCGGCCTGTTCGCGCTCGGCTACAGCAAAGAAGCGGCCACCTTCGTGGGCATCAAGGTCATGCGGGCCAAATTCTGGCTCTACGTCGCCTCGGGCTCCGTGTCGGCCCTCGCCGGCATTTACTGGACACTGCGCTACTCGAGCGCCCGCAGCGACAACGCCAGCGGCCTCGAACTCACCGTGATCGCGGCCGTTCTACTCGGTGGCGTCTCCATCTTCGGCGGCAAGGGGTCGATCCCCGGCGCCATAGCGGGGGTGCTGCTGATCGGCACGATCAACTTCACCCTTCGACTGAACCGTATCTCCGACGTCGTGCTCATCATCGTGACCGGCAGCCTGCTCATCGCCTCCGTCGTAGCCCCCAGCATCATCGAGGGGATATCGAAGTGGCGCCATACCCGGCGACACCGCCGTCAGCTTCCCCAGGCATCGGCCTTGGGAGAAACCCGCGCCACAGCATCCGGCGTTCAGGAAAGGAAATGACAATGGAGTTCATTCGCCCCACTAAGACGAGGCGCACCCGCCGCCTCTTCGCCTTCGCGGCAGTCGCCGCATCCGTCGCCCTCGTGGCCAGCGGTTGCGCCTCCGGCAACAATGCCGGCACCGGTGCCGGCGGCGAGGGAGACCTCAGCATCACGTTCATTCCCAAGCAGCTCAACAACCCGTATACCGACGTCGTTCTCGGCGGAGGAAAAGACGGTGCCACCGCCGCCGGATTCACCGGCGTCGAGGTCGTCGGCCCGCTCGAAGCGAGTGCCTCCAGCCAGGTGTCATTCATCAACGCCGAGACGCAGGCCGGTACCAACGTCATCGTGATCGCAGCGAATGACCCGGATGCCGTCGGCCCGGCACTCGAGGAAGCCCGCGCCGCCGGCGCGAAGATCGTCGCCTTCGACTCGGACACCAACCCGAAGTACCGGGACGTCTTCATCAGTCAGGTTGTCGCGAAGGACGTCGCCCTGATTCAGGTCAAGCTCATTTCCGAGCAGATCGGCGGATCGGGCGAAATCGCCATTCTCTCGGCCACGGCCAACGCCACCAACCAGAACGAGTGGATCAAGTTCATCGAAGATGAGCTCGCCTCCAACCCGGACTACGCGAACATCACCCTCGTTTCCAAGGTTTACGGCGATGACGATGACACGAAATCGTTCCAGGAGGCCCAGGGCCTGATGCAGGCGTACCCGAACCTGAAGGGCATCATCTCGCCCACCACGGTCGGCATCGCGGCAACGGCACGTTACCTCTCCACCTCGAACTACAAGGGCAAGGTCGCGCTGACCGGCCTCGGCCTGCCCAATGAGATGCGCCCGTTCGTCAAGGACGGCACCGTGACGGCGTTCGCCCTCTGGGACCCGGCACAGCTCGGCTACGTCGCCGCGTTCGCCGGCAAGGCCCTCGCCGACGGCACCATCACCGGAGCCGAGGGTGACACGTTCACCGCCGGCGACCTCGGTGAGCGCACCGTCGGCACCGACGGCCTCGTCATTGTTGGCCCGCCGACAACATTCACCGCCGACAACATCGACGACTACGACTTCTAAGCCGTAGCCCCGTGGTGGGGCGAGTGCCGCGGCATCCGTCCCACCACCCCGTTGTCCACCAGCCTTGTCCAAATCCGGCTTCGCGCCAGCGCAGGAGTATTCAATGACGTACACCCCCAACACGGCGAGCAGCCGTGGCCTGCCAGCCGGGCTGCTCGAACCGAAGACGCGCCGCAGCACCCGCATCGGCCTGGTTTCCGGCGGGCTCGGCGCCTACTGGCCGCAGTTTCCCGAACTGTTGCCGCTGCTGCAGAGGTCCGCCCGCTACGTCACGGAGCGTTTCAACGCCCTCGACGCCGAGGTGGTCGACGCCGGCTTCATCTCCGACGCGCAGGACGCCCAGACCGCCGCCGAGAAGCTGCGGGTCGCGGACTGTGACCTCATCGTGGTCTTTCTCGCCACCTATCTGACCTCGTCCATGGTGCTGCCGATCGCCCAGAAGTCGAAAACCCCCGTGCTCGTGATCGACCTGCAGCCGAGCGAAGCAATGGACCACGCCACCTTCGACACCGGCCAGTGGCTCGCCTACTGCGGCCAGTGCCCCGTCCCCGAGGTCGCCAACGTCTTTCGCCGGGCGGGCATTCCCTTCAGGTCGGTCTCCGGCTACCTGCGCCAGGACAGCGCCTGGGACCGCATCATTCAGTGGGTACACGCCGCCGGTGTGCGGGCCGCGCTGCGGACCGCCCGCCACGGGCTGATGGGTCACCTGTACCCCGGCATGCTGGACGTCTCGACCGACCTCACAAGCGTCTCGACCACATTCGGTTCCCACGTGGAGGTGCTCGAGTTCGACGACCTGCGTGTGCGCGTCGACGAGGTGTCGGATGCCGAGGTGCGCGAACGCATGCAGCTCGCCTCGCAACTGTTTCAGCTGGACGATTCGGTGAAGCAGGAGGACTTCGCCTGGGGGGCCAAGGTGTCGGTCGGGCTGGATCGCCTGGTGGCCGACTTCGACCTCGATTCCGTCGCCTACTACCATCGCGGTCTCGCCGGCGAACAGCACGAACGCCTCGGCGCCGGCATGATTCTGGGATCGTCGCTGCTCACCGCCCGCGGAATTCCGATGGCCGGCGAGTACGAACTGCGCACCTCGATCGCGATGCTGGCCAGCCAGGCCATCGGCGCCGGCGGGTCGTTCACCGAAATTCAGGCGCTCAACTTCTTTGACGGTGTCGTGGAGATGGGTCATGACGGCCCGGCCCACCTCGCCGTGAGCGCGCGCGAACCCCTGCTGCGAGGTCTCGGCGTCTATCACGGCAAACGCGGGTGGGGGGTTTCGGTGGAGTTCGACGTGCAGCCGGGACCGGTGACGACCTTCGGTGTCGGGCAGGATCCGGATGGCCGATTCGTCTTCGTGACATCGGAGGGCACGGTCGTTCCCGGGCCGCTGCTCGCGATCGGCAACACGACCTCCCGGGTCGACTTCGGCGGCGATCCCGGCGTCTGGGTCGACGAATGGAGCCAGACCGGCATCGGCCATCACTGGGCGCTCAGCCTCGGACACCGCGCCGCCGACATCAAGGCCGCCGCGAGCCTGCTGGGCATCGAACACCGTCATGTCGCGCTCAACTAGACCGGATGCGACCGGCATCCCCCGATCGCCTGAGGAGCCCCCGATGACGCGCCCCGACGCCACACACCGCGTCTGCTTCCAGTTGCAGGTCAAGCCGGACCGCATCGACGAGTACCAGCAGCGCCACGCCGCCGTCTGGCCGGAGATGCTCCGTGCGCTCAAGGCCAGCAACTGGAACAACTACTCGCTGTTTCTGCGGGCCGACGGCCTGCTGATCGGCTACTTCGAAACGACGGATCTCCAATCCGCTCAGGCCGGCATGGCCGAAACAGCCGTCAACGCACGCTGGCAGGCAGAGATGGGCGAATTCTTCGTCGAACTCGACGGCGCCCCCGACACGGGGTTCGTGCAGCTGACCGAAGTGTTCCACCTCGAAGACCAGCTCGCCGCCCTCGCGACGACAACACAGATTCCCACAACAGAAAGAAGCAACTCGTGACCATTAGTGCTGCCGTGCTCACCCAACTCGAGGCGCAGGCCATCGAGCTGCCCTCCTGGGCGTTCGGTAATTCAGGAACCCGGTTCAAGGTCTTCGGAACCCCCGGCACACCGCGCACGATCGAAGAGAAGATCGCCGACGCCGCGCAGGTACACCAGTTCACCGGGCTCGCGCCGTCCGTGGCGCTGCACATTCCGTGGGACAAGGTCGACGACTACGCGGCCCTCCGCACCTTCGCCGCAGACCACGGCCTCGAACTCGGCACCGTCAACTCGAACACGTTCCAGGACGACGCCTACAAGTTCGGCAGCCTCACCCACACGGATGCCGCGGTGCGCCAGAAGGCCATCGACCACCACTTCGACTGCCTCGACGTGATGAACGAAACCGGCTCGAAAGACCTGAAGATCTGGCTCGCCGACGGCACCAACTATCCCGGGCAGGGCGACATCCGCGGCCGCCAGGACCGCCTCGCCGATTCCCTCGCCGCCATCTACGCCCGCCTCGGCGCCGAACAGCGTCTCGTGCTCGAGTACAAGTTCTTCGAACCGGCTTTCTACCACACCGACGTTCCCGACTGGGGAACAAGCTACGCCCAAGTGTCCGCGCTCGGCGACCGGGCCCTCGTGTGCCTCGACACCGGGCACCACGCCCCCGGCACCAACATCGAGTTCATCGTGGCCCAGCTGCTCCGCCTCGGAAAGCTCGGCTCCTTCGACTTCAACTCGCGCTTCTACGCCGACGACGACCTGATCGTCGGCGCGGCCGACCCGTTCCAGCTGTTCCGCATCCTCTACGAGGTCATCCGCGGCGACGGCTTCGGACCGGACTCCCCCGTGGCGTTCATGCTCGACCAGTGCCACAACGTGGAAGAGAAGATCCCCGGCCAGATCCGTTCCGTACTCAACGTGCAGGAGATGACGGCGCGTGCGCTGCTCGTCGACCGGGCCGCGCTGCTCGAAGCCCAGAATTCCGGCGACGTGCTCGGCGCCAACGGCATCCTGATGGACGCCTTCTACACCGACGTGCGCGGCGACCTCGGCGCCTGGCGGGAATCTCGCGGCCTCGCCGCCGACCCGATGAAGGCATTCGCGTCATCCGGATACCAGGAACGTATGGCCGGCGAGCGCGTCGGCGGCAACCAGGCCGGCTGGGGCGCGTAGGCACACCGGCCTCGGCCCCTCGACCGGGTCAGGACGACGCACGCTCGACCAGCGGTACACCACTCTCTCGACTCCCCAGCTAGGAATGACATGACGAACCCCACAGTTGCCGCCCTCATCGCCCGGTCGAATCGACTCGGCGCCGACCCGAAGACCACGAACTACGCGGGCGGGAACACGTCGGCCAAGGGCACCGAAACCGACCCGGTCACCGGCGAGGCCGTTGAGCTGCTGTGGGTGAAGGGCTCCGGCGGAGACCTCGGCACGCTCACCGAGCAGGGGCTCGCCGTGCTGCGCCTCGACCGGCTGCGTGCCCTCGTGAACGTGTACCCGGGGCTCGAACGCGAAGACGAGATGGTGGCGGCGTTCGACTTCACGCTGCACGGCAAGGGCGGAGCCGCGCCCTCGATCGACACGGCCATGCACGCCCTCGTCGACGCCGCTCATGTCGACCACCTGCACCCCGACTCCGGCATCGCCATCGCCGCCTCGGCCGACGGCGAAGCGCTCACCAGCACGATCTTCGGCGACAAGGTCGTCTGGGTGCCGTGGCGCCGCCCGGGATTCCAGCTCGGCCTCGACATCAGCGCCATCAAGGCGGCCCACCCCGCGGCGATCGGCTGCATCCTCGGCGGCCACGGCATCACGGCGTGGGGCGACACGAGCGACGAGTCAGAGGCCAACTCGCTCTGGATCGTCGACACCGCCGCCGCCTACATCAAGGCGAATTCCCGTCCGGACCCGTTCGGGCCCGTTCTTGGGGGCTTCGCCCCCCTGACGGATGCCGAACGGCTCGCCAAGGCCGCCGCCCTCGCCCCCACCATCCGCGGCCTGGTGTCCACCGACGGCCCGAAGGTCGGCCACTTCACGGACGCGCCGGAGGTGCTGGACTTCCTCTCCCGCGCGGAGCACCCGCGCCTCGCCGCCCTCGGCACGAGCTGCCCCGACCACTTTCTGCGCACCAAGGTGAAGCCGATGCTGCTGGACCTGCCCGCCGGGGCGTCCGTCGAGGACTCACTCGCCCGCCTCGTGCAGCTGCACGAGGACTACCGCGCCGAGTACCAGGCCTATTACGACCGCAACGCGGTCGCGGGCTCCCCGGCGATCCGCGGCGCCGACCCGCTCGTGGTGCTCGTGCCCGGCGTGGGCATGTTCAGCTACGGCGCGAACAAGCAGACGGCCCGGGTGGCCGGCGAGTTCTACATGAACGCGATCAACGTGATGCGCGGCGCCGAGGGCCTCTCCAGCTACGCCCCGATCAACGAGGCGGAGAAATTCCGCATCGAATACTGGGCGCTCGAAGAGGCCAAGCTGCAGCGGATGCCCGCGGCCAAACCGCTCGCCACCCGTGTCGCGCTCGTCACGGGTGCGGCATCCGGAATCGGCAAGGCCATCGCCACCCGCCTCGCCGCCGAGGGCGCGTGCGTCGTGATCGCCGACCTCGACCTCGCCAAGGCGCAGGCCGCCGCCGCCGAGATCGGCACCAGCGACATCGCCATCGGCGTGCAGGCCAACGTCACCGACGAGGTGCAGGTGCAGGCCGGGGTGGACGCCGCCGTGCTCGCTTTCGGCGGACTCGACCTCGTGGTGAACAACGCCGGACTCTCGCTCTCGAAGTCGCTGCTCGAGACCACGGTCGCCGACTGGGACCTGCAGCACAACGTGATGGCCAAGGGCTCGTTCCTGGTGTCGCGCGCCGCCGCCCGGGTGCTGATCGACCAGAAGCTCGGCGGCGACGTGATCTACATCTCGTCGAAAAACTCGGTCTTCGCCGGGCCGAACAACATCGCCTACTCGGCCACCAAGGCCGACCAGGCGCACCAGGTTCGGCTGCTCGCCGCCGAACTCGGGGAGTACGGCGTGAAGGTGAACGGCATCAACCCCGACGGTGTCGTGCGCGGCTCCGGCATTTTCGCCGGCGGCTGGGGCGCCAAGCGCGCCGCCGTCTACGGCGTCGAGGAGGACGACCTGGGCAAGTACTACGCCCAGCGCACGCTGCTCAAGCGAGAGGTACTGCCCGAGAACGTTGCCAACGCGGTGTACGTGCTGTGCACAAGCGACCTCAGCCACACCACCGGCCTGCACATCCCGGTGGATGCCGGCGTCGCCGCGGCCTTCCTCCGATGACGAGGATCGCCGCCCCCGACGGCAGCGGCGCCCGAATCGGACCCGTGCGGGCGCCCCGCTCGTCCCGGCCCGGGCGTTCGACCGTTCGCGGTCGGAGGCGCCGAGCATGAACGCGGCCGGAACGGTTGCGGCGGTCGATTTCGGTGCGTCGAGCGGCCGGGTCATGCTCGGGCACGTCGGCCACAACGAGCTGAGCATCCGCTCTGTCGCCCGCTTTCCGAACAATCCGGTGCGCGTCACCGACGGGCTGCACTGGAACATTCTCGACCTGTACCGGGGAGCGCTCGGCGGCCTGCGCGCCGCCGTGCGCGAGGAACCGACGCTGTGCAGCGTCGCCGTTGACTCGTGGGCGGTCGACTACGCGTTGATGCGCGGCGACCACATGCTCGGCAACCCCCTGCACTACCGCGATGGGCGCACGACCGCCGGGGTGCGGGCGGTGCACGCCGAGATCGCCCCCGCCGAGCTCTACGGTCGCAACGGGCTGCAGTTCCTGCCGTTCAACTCGCTGTACCAGCTCGCCGCCGACCGGCTGGCCGGCAGCCTCGACGGCGCCGACGGCCTGCTGCTGATCCCCGACCTCATCACGTTCTGGCTCACCGGAGAGAGGGTGGCGGAGCGCACGAACGCCTCCACCACGGGCCTCGTGAGTGTTGCCGACGGCCAGTGGGACGAGCACCTCATCACCCGCCTCGGCCTCCCTCGTTCCCTGTTTCCCCGATTAGTGGATGCCGGCACTCGCGTCGGTTCCGTTACCCCGCGGGTGCTGGCCGAGATCGATGCGAGCCGGCCGCTCGACGCGGTCACGGTCGGGTCGCACGACACGGCATCCGCGGTGGTCGCGGTGCCCATGACGAGCGATACCGCCGCCTACATTTCGTCGGGAACCTGGTCGCTGGCCGGCGTCGAGCTGCCGGCCCCGGTATTGAGCGAGGCGAGCCGCACCGCGAACTTCACCAACGAGGGCGGCGTCGACGGGCGCGTGCGTTACCTGCGCAACGTCATGGGCCTGTGGCTGCTGAGCGAGTCGATGCGCACCTGGGACGAGGCGGGCGCGCCGTCTGACCTGCCCGGGTTACTCGCTCAGGCCGGGCAAGTCGCCGGGCAGGTCACCATCTTCGACGTCGACGACCCGCGCTTCCTCAGCCCAGGCGACATGCCCACGCGCATCCGTGAATACTGTGTCGAACATGACCTGCGGCCGCCGCGCACGAACGTCGAGCTGGTGCGCAGCATCATTGAGAGTCTCGCGGCCGCCTACGCGAACACCTTGCGCCTCGCCGCCGAGCTCTCGGGCGTCCGGGTCAGTGTGGTGCACATCGTCGGCGGCGGGTCGCAGAACGAACTGCTCTGCCAGTTGACGGCGAATCGCACCGGCCTGACCGTGCTGGCCGGACCGGTCGAGGCGACGGCGATCGGCAATGTGCTCGTGCAGGCCCGAGTGCAGGGTTTCGTCACCGGGAGCCTGGAAGGCCTCCGGTCGCTCGTGGCACACGCCTTCGCGCCACGACGGTACGACCCCGAGCACCTCGACGGCATCAAGCGGTAACCCGCGCGGTCCCGTCCCCGGCCGAACACCGCGTTAACGGCAGGTGCTCGACCCGATGCGGTAACCTCGGCATGAGCCGCGACGCGCGGCCCCGGACGACGGATCAGTACCCGGAACGCGACAAGACTGGCCAAGGGAGTCACGGTCATGTCCTGGACCATCCTCATCGTGTCCGGAGTCCTCGAAGCCGTCTGGGCCACGGCCCTGGGCAAATCGGACGGCCTCACCAAGTTGTGGCCGTCCATCGTCTTCGGCGGTGCGCTCCTGCTCAGCATGGGCGGCCTGGCCTTCGCCATGCGCGACATTTCAACCGGCACGGCGTACGCGGTCTGGGTCGGAATCGGGGCCGCCCTGACCGTGGCCTACGCGATGGTCTTCGGCGCCGAACCGACGTCGCTGATCAAAATTCTTCTCCTGCTCGGGCTCGTCGGGTGCATCATCGGCCTCAAACTCGTCGACGGCGGCCACTGACCCGGTGCCGCCGCCGCGACGTGGAATGTGCCGTGAACAGTGGCACTCATCGGCGGCTACAGGTCGGTCGCTTCGGAGCGGGTCCGATTCGCGGGCATCCGGGCCGTGAGCAGCCGGGTCACCGTCGCCGCCGCTCGTTCCAGGTTCAGGCTGCCGTCGCGCAGCGCGGTCGGCAGGTCGGTCACCTGGCGCAGGATCGGCACCACGGCCACCACCGCGTCACCGATCAGCTCGTAGGCGTCGTCACTGATCCGACCGCCGAAGAGGATCGCGGGGACACCTTCCGTCTGGGCCGCCTGGGCCACACCCCACGGCGTTTTTCCCGACGAGGTCTGCCGGTCGATGCCTCCCTCCCCGGTGAACACCCAGTCGGCTCCGGCGATCCGCTCCCGAAGCCTGACCGCGTCCCTGACCAACTCCACACCGCTTTCCAGGGTGGCGTCGGTGGCCGCGGCGAAGGCCGCCCCCAGACCCCCGGCGCTGCCGGCACCCGGGATGTCACGCACGGGGCGAGCGACGGCCCGCTCCATGACGTCCGCCCAACGGGCCAGGGCCGCGTCCAGTGCGGGAACGTCCTCCGCGGTAGCGCCCTTCTGCAGGCCGTAGACGGCAGAGGCGCCACGGTCACCGAGCAGAGGATTGGTGACATCCGAGGCGAGGCGAAACGTGACGGTGCGCAGCCGGGCGTCGACGTCCCCGAGGTCCACCGAGACGAGCGATGCCAGCCCCCTGGCACCGTCGGGAATAGGCCTGCGGTTGTGATCGAGGAATCGGGCACCCAGCGCCGCGAGCATGCCGGCACCGGCATCGTTCGTCGCCGATCCGCCCAGGCCGATGATGAAGTCGGTCGCGCCGTGATCCAGAGCCGACAGGATTAGTTCGCCGACGCCACGCGACGTGGCCGCCCAGGGGTCCCGTTCTCCGGGAGCGATCTGGGCGAGCCCGGCGGCTTCGGCGACCTCGAGGACCGCGAGACGGCGACTGGGCACATATCCAAATCGCCCCGTGATCGGCCGGTTGAGCGCATCATGGCAGTCGGCCTCGACCCACTCACCGTCCAGCGCGTTCACCAGGGCTTCAGTGGTTCCCTCACCGCCGTCGGCCATCGGCACCAGGTCACACTGGATGCCGGGGTCGACCCGATGGATGCCTCTGGCCATTGCCTCGGCGGCCCCAACCGCTGTCATGGATTCCTTGAACGAGTCCGGCGCGCACACGATTCTCATGACAGGGAGCCGCTCGGCGGGCACGTGAGCGGGTCAACAAGGGAATTCATGGGATCTCTTCTCAGATGAAGGGCCGCTCGAGTGCAGGTGTGCCGTCAAGTTCTGGCGGTGGCCCGACTTTCGACTGCATCGCCTGGGCCGTCCTTCGACCCTACGGTGCTGCTGCACGGTCCAGGGACGCAATCTACATCCACCCGGCACGCGGGCTAGGGTCGAGGCAGACCGTTCACCGAGCTCCAGGGACACGATGACTCACTCCAAACCCGCCCGCCACGACCGGCTCGTCTCCCTGGCCACGCCAGGCCCCGGCTGGGTGCGGCTCAGCCTCCCGATCTGCGGGGCGTGCCCCGCGTGAAGGCGAAGATCGCACTGGTTCTGGCCACACTCATGTGGGCGGGCAACTACATCGTGGGCAGCATCGCGGTGCAGACGATGTCACCGCTGGACCTCACCTGGCTGCGCTGGGTGCTCGCCGCTGTGCCGTTGCTGATCCTCGCCCAGGTCGTCGAAAAGCCGTCCTGGCGGCAGGCACTCCGCCACTGGCCCCGTCTTCTGCTGCTCAGCGCGCTCGGCATCGGCGGCTACAATCTGCTGCTTTACACCGCCCTGCAGTACACGACGCCGCAGTCCGCCTCCCTCATCAACGCGGCGAATCCCGCCGTGATGGTCGTGCTCGCCGCCCTGCTGTTGCGGGAACGCATCGGCTGGCGCGGTGTCGCCGGTCTGATGCTCGGCCTCTTCGGTGTTGTGCTGATCATCACAGACGGCGCCCTCGCATCCGTGTTCACCCGCTCGCCCAACGCGGGCGACCTGCTGATGATGGCTGCCGTTGTGGTGTGGAGCCTCTACGCGATCGCGGGTCGCGGACTCCCGGTGCCGCCGATCACGGCCACGGCGCTGCAGGGCAGCTTCGTCGTCGTGCTCCTCGCCCCCCTGGCGCTGCTCGGCGGGGTGAGTTGGCCGGCGGATGCCCGGGTCGGCTGGGCCGTGATCTTCATCGCCATCTTCCCCTCAATCGGCTCCTACGTGCTGTGGAATTCGGCACTGAAGACAATCCCACCGGGCCGAGCCGGCGTGTTCCTGAACCTGATCACCGTCTTCACGGTGGTCATCGCCGTGATTCTCGGTGCGCAGCTCACCGCGCCGCAGCTGATCGGCGGCGTGATTGTGTTCGCCGGGGTCGCCCTGAGCACGCGGCGAGCGCCGGTCGACGGAATGAAGCGCAGACGCGGCGGCGAAGCGAACCGGCCGGCACCTCGGGCGGCCAGCGGGTCCGCGGGCGCCGCGCCAACTAGGGTTGACCAATGAGCCTTCCCCTGCGCGTGAGCCTTCCCGAGACAGATCTCCGCGAGGCCATCGGCCACATCGACGGCGTGGACTTCGTCGACTGGGCCATGGACGGCCCGGCTCCCGTGCCCGCCATCGACCTCGTCGTGACACCGTACATGGTTGCCTCGAACCGCATCGCGCATCTCGCCGGCGTCGAGACCCGACTCGTACAGAGCCAGTCCATCGGCTACGACGGCATCGACCGTTTGCTTCCCACCGGCCACGTCTACGCCAACGCGGCCTCTGTGCACGAAACGTCCACGGCCGAGCTCGCCCTCGCGCTCATCCTCGCGTCCCAGCGCGGGATCCCCGACTTCGTGCGCGCCGCCGAACAGGGTGAGTGGGAGCCCGCGTTCCACGCGAGCCTCGCCGACCGCACCGTGCTGCTCGTGGGCTATGGCGGCGTCGGTGCCGCGATCGAGACCCGGCTGCGCGCCTTCGAGGCCACGGTCGTGCGAGTGGCACGCACCGCACGCAGCGATGAGCACGGACCGATCCATGCCATGGACGAGCTCCCCACGCTGCTGCCGCAGGCGGACATCGTCGTCATCGGCGTGCCCCTGAGCGCGTCGACAACCCATCTGGTCGACGACGCCTTCCTCACCCTGATGCGCGACGGCGCCCTGCTCGTCAACATCGCCCGCGGCCAGGTGGCCGACACCGACGCGCTGCTCGCCCATGCCAGCAGCGGACGCCTGCGTCTCGCCCTCGACGTGACGGACCCGGAGCCCCTGCCGCACGGGCATCCGCTCTTTGCGCTGCCCAACGTGCTCATCTCGCCCCATGTCGGCGGCGCATCGACGGCCATGCGCCCCCGCATGGCGCGACTCATCCGAAGGCAGATTGAGCGGATGCAGCGAGGCGACTCCCCCGTGAACGTCGTGTTGCGCAGCTAGAACGCGGCCGGGCCCGAAGAAGCCCGCCGGTCACTCCGGCTCGCGGCGTTCGGCGCGGCGCTCGGCCAGGTGCTCGCCGAAGAAGGCCTCGATTCGCTGCCAGGCGTCGGCGGCGGCCTCGGGATCGGGTCCCGCGCCGAGGATGTGCTTGAACACCGGACGCAGCATCATCGGCCCCGTGTCGGCATCGTTCAGAAAACTGTGACCGGCGCCCGGATACTCCTTCACATCGTGCGCGATCCCCTGCCGGGCAAGCGCGACACCAAGCCTGGTCACCGCCCCCGGCAACGACCGGTCGTTCGCGCCGTAGCTTCCCACGATCGGACAGGCTCCGAGCACGCGCTCGTGCAGATCGGCCGGCAGCCGGCCATAGTTCACAGAGGCCACCTCGAAGCCCCGCGTGGCCGTTGCGAGGGCGAAGCCGCCGCCCATGCAGAAACCGAGCACCCCGACTCGACCGGTGCAGTCGGTGTGCACGGCCAAAAACTCGCGGGCGGACTCGATGTCGACGAAGGCACGGCCGGTTCCGGCCGACAGCGCCCGGAACGTGGCGACGAGGCACTTGCGGGCGCCACCCTCGCTGAAGAGGTCGGGCATCAGTGCGAGGTACCCGGCCGCGGCCATCCGGATCGCCTGGCGGCGCATCACGTCGGTGAGCCCGAAGGCCTCGTGCACGAGAACGACGCCGGGCCAGGGCCCGGCGCCCGCTGGAACGGCGAGAACGGCCTTGAGCGCAACGCTGCCACCGGGACCGGCGGGAAGGGTGAGGTTGATCAGCTGTGGTGACTCGCTCATGATTCTCCCTGGGACTGGACACCGGATGACGCGGTGGTGTGAACTCTAGCGGCGACGGACGCCTGCGGGCATCACTCCCGTGACACCCGACGCGGATCCGCCCCAATCGTTCACTGCGCAGACCGGTCGCCGATATACACCCGTCATCTTCGATTCTTACCGTGGCCGCACGGGCATGTCCCACGGCCCGAACGGCAACCGAAGGTACTCCGAAATGCGCACTATCCTCACCCTCACGGTCGTCGCGGCCCTCTCGGCCGGAGCGGTCGCCACGGCCGCTCCCGCCATGGCCGCCCCCGCCGAGAACCCGACCATGCCCCTGCAGGCCAGCGAACGAAACGGTTCTTTCGACCTGCAGGCTCACCGCGGCGGCCGCGGCCAGTGGTCAGAGGAGTCGATCACGGCCTTCGCCCACTCTCTCGAACTGGGTGTCACGACCCTCGAACTCGATACGCACCTCACCCGCGACGACCGGGTGGTGGTGTGGCACGACGATGTGATGACGGCGAGCAAGTGCGCCGACACCGCTCCCGTCTTTGCGGGGGATCCGCAGTTTCCCTACGCCGATGACCGGGTGCGCGAACTGAGCCTCGCGCAAATACAGACCATGGACTGCGGGTACCAGCAGTTGCCCGGCTTCCCGGAGCAGGTCAACACCCCGGGCACGCCCATCGCGCTGCTCACTGATGTCTTCGACCTGCTCGAAGAACACAAGGCCAAGAAGGTGCAGCTGAACATTGAGACCAAGGTCGAGGTGGCCGGCCCGGCCGGCGCCTCCGAGATGGCGGCGCTGACCCGGGCCGTCGTCGGCGAGATCGAGGCCGGCGGCATGGCCGACCGCAGCACCGTGCAGAGCTTCGACTGGGCCTCACTCAACCTGACGAAAGAGATCGCCCCTGAGCTGCCGCTCGTGGCGCTGTCAAGCGGCGACGCGTGGATGGGCGTGGGCGAGCCGGGCGCGAGCGTCAACCTCGGAGGCATCGACATCGACGACTTCGGCGGTTCCCTCGCCAAGGCGGCCTCGGCCCAGGGCTACGACGTGATTTCGCCCAGGTTCGTCTCGGTCACCCCACAGATGGTGGCCGACGCCCACGAACTCGGTCTCCCGGTGATCCCGTGGACGGTCAACGCCTCGAGTGACATCAACGCCCTGATGGACATCGGCGTCGACGGCCTCATCACCGATTACCCCACCGCGTTGCGCGGGGTCATGGCCGAGCGTGGCCTGAAGCTGCCGAAGGCGTACGTTCTGCGGTAGCCGTTCGGCGGGATCGATGAGGGCGCATGCCCGGGGTTCGCCCCGGGGGGGCATCCGCTCTCTGCGTGCGACCCTCGACAGTGCGGCTGTTGTCGTGTAACGTGTGGTCAGACCACAGCGCCCGTGACCGCGAAGGAGCAGCCCCGTGATCGACGCGACCACCGACACCGACACCGCCGCGCCGCGCGCCTGGGAAGTCGTGCTGCAGAGCATCGAGCGCGACCTGCTCAGCGGCCGCCTCGGCCCCGGTGATCACCTGCCGCCGGAGCGCGCCCTCGCAGCGGCGCTCGGGGTGGGACGCTCGAGCGTGCGGGAGGCCGTGCGGGTGCTCGAGGTTCTCGGCCTGATTCGCACGAACGTGGGATCGGGGCCGTCCGCGGGCGCCATCATCGTGGCACTGCCGGGTGGCGGCATGTCGGCGTTCATGCGTCTGCAGGTCGCCGCGCAGGGCTTCCCGGTCGCCGACGTGGTGAAGACCCGGCTCATCCTCGAGGGTGCCGTCGCCACCGAACTCGCTCACGCCGCACGACAGCAGCCCCCCGATCTCGCCGGGTCGGAGCTGCTGCTCGACGCCATGGATCAGCCGCATCTCACCGAGGCCGAATTCCTCGCCCTCGACGCCCAGTTTCACCTCTCCCTCGCCGAAGCTGCCGGCAACCAGGTGGTCACCGCCACCATGGCCGGTCTGCGCAGCGCCATCGAAGGCTATGCGCGAGCCGGTATCGCCGGTCTCACCAGTTGGGCGGAGACATCCGCTCGCCTCGGTCGGGAGCACCGCCGCATTCTGGCCGCCGTTCGCGCCGGCGACGCGGATACCGCCCGCCTTGCCGTTGAATCCCATATCTCCGGCTACTACGCCGAAACGCACCTGACCGCATCCCCGCTTCACTCCCCCTCACGCCCTCGCCCCTAGCCCCTAGCCCGGAACGGAATTCTTCCCATGGTTCAACGACGCATCCCCCGGATCAAAGACCTCGCCCCGCTCATGCAATTCAAGACCCCGGAGCTCAATGCCACCAAGCGCCGACTCGATGCCGCGCTGACCATTCATGACCTGCGCACCATCGCCAAAAAGCGCACCCCGAAGGCCGCTTTCGACTACACCGACGGCGCTGCGGAGGCCGAGCTCTCGCTCGGACGGGCCCGGCAGGCGTTCGAAGACATCGAGTTCAGCCCGTCGATTCTGCGGGACGTGTCGAACGTCTCCACCGGGTGGGATGTGCTCGGCGCCCCCGTGGCACAGCCGTTCGGCATCGCCCCGACCGGGTTCACGCGCATGATGCAGACCGAAGGGGAGATAGCCGGCGCGCACGCGGCCGGACGGGCCGGGATCCCCTTCTCCCTCTCCACCATGGGAACGTCCTCGATCGAGGACGTTCGCGCCGCGAACCCGGACGGACGCAACTGGTTCCAGTTGTACATGTGGAAGGACCGCGATCGTTCCATGGCCCTCGTCGATCGCGCCGCACAGGCCGGGTACGACACCCTGCTCGTGACGGTCGACGTGCCCGTGGCTGGGGCCCGGCTGCGCGACAAGCGCAACGGGTTCTCGATCCCGCCCGCACTCACCCTGGGCACGGTCGCCAACGCCCTGCCCCGGCCGGCGTGGTGGATCAACTTCCTCACGACCGAACCGCTCTCCTTTGCGAGCCTCGACCGTTCCAGCGGAACCGTCGCCGAACTGATCGACTCGATGTTCGATCCCAGCGTCACCTTCGAGGACCTCGCCTGGATCAAGGCGCAGTGGCCCGGCAAGATCGTCGTCAAGGGCGTCCAGACCCTGGCGGACGCCAAGCGCCTCGTGGACCTCGGGGTCGACGGCATCACGCTGTCCAACCACGGCGGGCGCCAGCTCGACCGCGCGCCGATCCCGTTCCACCTGCTGCCGCAGGTGGCTCGCGAGGTCGGCGCACACACCGAGGTGCACCTCGACACCGGCATCATGTCGGGCGCCGACATCGTGGCATCCGTCGCCCTCGGTGCCCGTTTCACGATGATCGGTCGCGCATACCTCTACGGCCTCATGGCCGGCGGTGAGGCCGGTGTCGACCGCACGATCCAGATCCTCTCCGAACAGATCACCCGCACCATGCGCCTGCTCGGCGTGAACGCGCTCGAGGAGTTGAACCCCGGGCATGTCACCCAGCTCGCCCGGCTCATGCCCGTCGCGGCACCCGCCGTCGCCGCCGCGGAGGCCGCGCCCGCCCGCAAGGCACCGGCTCGCAAGCCGACCGCGCGCGCCGCATCGGCTCAGGTCACGACGCCGACCGCGAAACCCTCCCCCGCGTCCCGCGCCTGACGCCGCTCTCGCCGGAGCGAACTAGCCGAGGTGTTCCCGGAATGCGCGCAGGGCCAGCGCGTCGTCCTCCCAGAGTCCGCCTTCGTGCCCGTTGTACGGCCAGACGGTGATGTTTTTGGGCCCGGCGTAGTTGTTGTACGCCGCGAACACCGTGGACGGCGGGCAGATCGGGTCCATCAGGGCTGCCGTCATCGTCGCCGGCGCGGTGGCACGCTTGGCGAAATTGACGCCGTCAAAGTACGACAGGGTGTGGTGCGCCCGGGCCACGTTCAATCGATTCGTGGAGAGGTAGTCGCCGAGTTCCCGGTACGGGTGCGCGTCGGTGATCACCGAGGCGCGGGCGAAGTCGCAGAGAAAGGGGACCCGCGCCACGACGGCCGCCACGTCGGGAACAAGGCCGGCGACGGCGAGCGCAAGCCCCCCACCCTGGCTGGTACCCATCAGGCCCACGCGCGCCGCATCCACGACGTCGAGGCCGCGGGCGGCCTCGACCGCACGCACCGCATCCGCGTACAACCGGCGAAAATAGTAGGTTTCCTTCGATTCGATGCCGCGGGTCAGGAACCCGGGAGCCTGCGGTCCGCTGCCGGCTTCGTCGGGGGTGTCACTCGTGCTGCCGCCCCAGCCCTGCCCGCGAAGGTCCATGTCGAAGTGCGCGAATCCGGCGGATGCCCAGAGCAGGTTCTCGAAGACCTGCCCGCGTCCGCGTCCGTACCCGTGGAACTGCACGATGGTCGGCAACGGCCCGGTGGCGCCGGCGGGCACCCGCAGCCACGCCTTGATCGGCGTTCCGGCGAACCCGGCAAACGTCACGTCGAACACGTCAAGGGTCCCGAGGCCGGCGTCGACCGGGGCCACCGTGACGTTGATGTCGTGCGTGGCCGTCTCGGCGAGGGTCTCGGCCCAGAACGCATCGAAATCGGCGGGGTCGGCCTGCGCGCTCACATAGCGGCGCAGGTCGGCTTCGGGCAGGTCGGTGTACATGCGAGTAGCCTACGGGGCTGCCCTGACGCGCGGGGCACGAACGCAACCTCGGAGGAAATCACGACACACCGCATTTGTGGACGGCGGATGCGGCCGGTCGCGAAAAAGTCCGAGGATACCGTGCAGCCGGGCGCGGCGCGCCGCGCGCGGCGCGCGAACCTACCGGGCGCGGAGCTCCGCGAGCACCGCGGCGACCTGCTCGACCGCCCAGTCCACATCGTTGGCCGAAACCACCAGGGGCGGGGCGAGTCGGATGGTCGACCCGTGTGTGTCCTTGGCCAGGACACCGCGGGCGAGCAGCTTCTCGCAGACCTCACGGCCGGGAGCGAGGCCCGGGTCGATGTCAATTCCAGCCCAGAGTCCGGCGCCGCGCACCTCGACGACTCCGTGTCCCACGAGGGCGGTGAGCCCGGCGTGCAGCCGCTCTCCCAGGGTACGGGCGCGTTCCTGGTACTCGCCGGTCGCCAACATCTTCACGACCGCGAGACCCACGGCGGCGGCGAGGGGGTTGCCGCCGAAGGTGGAGCCGTGCTCGCCGGGCTGAAGCACCCCGAGCACATCGATGTTGCCGACCACGGCGGAGACCGGAACGATGCCGCCGCCGAGTGCCTTGCCGAGCAGGTACAGGTCGGGCACGACGCCCACGAGGTCGCAGGCGAACGTCGCTCCCGTCCGGCCGAGGCCGGACTGGATCTCATCCGCGATGAACAGAACGTTGTGCCGTGTAGTGACCTCACGCACGTTCGGCAGGTACTCCGCCGGGGGCACGACGATCCCGGCCTCGCCCTGGATCGGCTCAATCAACACGGCGACGGTGTTCTCGTCGATGGCCGCTTCGAGGGCGGCAACATCGCCGAAGGGGACGATGCGGAAGCCCGGGGTGAACGGGCCGAACCCGCTGCGTGCCGACTCATCGTCGGAGAAGCTCACGATCGTGGTGGTGCGTCCATGAAAGTTGCCGGCCGCCACGATGATGTTGGCCTGGTCGGCGGCGACGCCCTTCACCCGGTAGCCCCATGCCCTGGCGACCTTGATGGCGGATTCGACCGCCTCGGCGCCCGTGTTCATGGGGAGCACCATGTCTTTGCCGCACAGCTCAGCAAGCGCGGTGACGAAGGGGCCGAGCTGGTCGTTGTAGAACGCACGACTCGTGAGCGTGATGCGGCCGAGTTGCGCCCGGGCGGCATCGAGCAGCGCCGGGTTCGAGTGACCGAAGTTCACGGCGGAGTAGGCCGCGAGGCAGTCCAGGTAGCGGCGACCGTTGACGTCGGTCACCCACGCGCCGTCCCCCGACGAGACGACCACCTCGAGGGGGTGATAGTTGTGCGCGGCGTGCTCCGCCTCGAGCGCGATCGGCGCGAGGGAGGCGTCGTCGGCGGCATTGATCGGAACCATCCCGGCGTGGGCGGGGGTCACGGCGTTCGCGGGCGTCACGGTCGTCATCGGGTCCTCACTCGTCGTTGTTCGGAAGCGCTCAGCGGCGCAGTTCGAGCGTGCAGCACTTGACGCCGCCGCCGCCGAGCAACAGTTCGGAGAGGTCGACGCCGATCGGGTTGTAGCCGCGGGCGCGCAGCTGGCGCTCGAAGTCTTTCGCGCGGGCCGCGATGACCACGTTGTAGCCGTCGGAGTAGGAGTTGAGGCCGAGGATGGCCGCGTCTTCCTCGGTCACGATGACGGCATCCGGGTAGCGCTCGCGCAGGATGACGAGGCTTCGTTCGTCGAAGGCGCTGGGCAGGTACGCAATGTTGGTGTCGTCGAGCACGGCAATGGCCGTGTCGAGGTGGTAGAAGCTCGGGTTGACGAGGGTGAGGGTGATGACGGGACGTCCGGCGATGGCAGCGAGCTCGGCGTGACTGTTCGAGTCGCTGCGAAAGCCGGTTCCGGCCAGAATCACATCGCCGACGAGCAGGAAGTCGCCCTCCCCCTCGTTCGTTTCGACGGGTGCGCGCACGTCGAAACCGTTGGCGCCGAACCAGTCCATGTACGCGGGGCCTTCCGGCTGGCGCTGCTCGTGGGTGAACTTGGCCCCGTAGGCCTGGTTGTCGATGACGAAGCCGCCGTTGGCCGCGTAGACCATATCGGGGAGCCCATCGATCGGGTCGATGAGGTGTACGTCGAAGCCCAGCCCCACGTACGTGTCGTAGAGCGTCTGCCACTGCGCAACGGCCAACGCGGTGTTGGTGGGAAGCGCGGGGTCCATCCACGGGTTGATGCGGTAGACCACGGTGAAGTATTCCGGCTTGCACATGAGCACGGTACGCGTGACGGGCGTGCGAACGGGAACCTCGGGGACGGTGGTGGTATCGGTAGTGACGGTCATGGCGTGATCTGACTCCTCTGTACGAACCGCGCGGCAAGCTTGCGGAGCGTGTGGTGAATGGCGGACCAGGTCGCTCACGAGAGCCCGGCGCAATCGAAACGGATCACGCGCGGGACGCCACAACCAGTCTCACACAGCTTCAATCCACTGTGTCCGCCGAAGCGCGCATGAAATCAGCGTGAACCCCCGCTCCCACGCAAGAATTCAATGGTGACGCCTACACTGACGTTATGGACAATCTCGATCGCAGCATTCTCGACCTGCTCCGTCAGAACGCGCGGGCGGGATACGGCGACATCGGGTCGGTCATCGGTCTGTCGGCATCCGCGGTGAAACGACGCGTTGATCGTCTCGTCGCTGACCGGGTCATCCGGGGTTTCACGATCCAGGTGGACCCTGCCGTCGACGGCATGAGCACGGAGGCCTATGTGGAGCTGTTCTGTCGCGGCACGGTCGCCCCGGAAGAGCTGCTGCGCATCCTGTCCGGCGTGCCGGAGGTGGTTGACGCCGGCACGATCACGGGAAGCGCCGACGCCATGGTGCACATTCGCGCGCGCGACATTCCGTCGCTCGAGGTCGCCCTGGAAAAGGTGCGACTCGCCCCGAATGTGGACCACACCCGCAGTGCCATCGTGCTGTCCCGTCTGATTCACCGCGCCGCAGACTGACCGCTCCCGCGACTAGGGCAGGGCCGCGACGGGTTTCTGCCGCACCGGTGATATCAGCCGCATGAGCACCACACTCGAGATCGCTCCGGCGCAGAGGATGCCGGCGAGCACCACGATCTGAAACCGCCCGGCCTCGAGCGGCGACGCCCCGCCGAAAATGGCCCCCACGAACGCGCCGGGCAGCGTAACGAGTCCCGTCGTCTTGGTCTGGTCGGTCGATGGGATCATGGCGAAGTACACCGCGCGGCCCGCGAGGTCGCGCACCGCCAGCCGCGGCGTCGCCCCGAGCGCGAGCCAGCCCTCAACTTCGTCCCAGTGGTCGACGACGGCCTCCCGGAAGCGACGTCCGGTGAGCGTCGCAATCGACATGGCGTTGCCGATGACGATGCCGCCGATCGCGAGTACGTAGCGCGGGGAAAATTCGATCGCCCCCACGGCGAAGACAATTCCGAGGGTCACGCCCACGCCGAGCCCCATCGCGGCGGCGACGGCAAGCAGGTGCGGCCTGGTCATTCCGATCCGGCGGGTCACCGTGGCGACGGCCGCCGCGAACATCACGACGAGCCCAACGCCCACCCACAGGGGGTCGTTGATGATTCCGCTCAGCACCAGGCTGATCGCGGCCAGTTGCAGGGCCCCGCGCAGCAGAGCCAACGGCGGCGCCAAGGGATGCTGCGTGCGATATCCGCGCAACACCAGCCACACGACGCCCAACAGGGCAGACACTCCGAGCACCGTCGGCAGTAGCCCGGCGAGCTGCTCGGAGAGGCCGCTCGCTAGGTGCATAGGCTGACTCTACCGAGAATGTACGACAGCGCCGGTCACATCTATGGCTTGCCACAATGCCCAGAACTTGCGACAATGTCCAACACAGCAACACCCCGTGCCGCCCTCAGCACGTTCCCCGGCACGCATAACTCGAATACGCCCAAGGAGACGCCGTGCCAGAGTCTTTCGTCACCATAGATCCCGAAGCGGCAGCGCCACCGTTCGAGCAGATTCGCGCCCAGATCATGGAGGCCATTCGAACCGGCCGGATGACCCCGGGGGCGCGACTTCCCACGGTACGTGCCCTCGCGACAAACCTCGGAGTGGCCACGAACACCGTCGCCCGCGCCTACCGGGAGCTGGAGCGGGACGACCTGATCGAAACCCGAGGTCGCATGGGTTCCTTCGTCGCGGCCAACGGCGACGCCGCGCACCGCCACGCCCAGGAGGCGGCGACCGCCTACGCGGCCCGGATCACCAAGCTCGGGATCGCCGCGGATGAGGCGCTCGAGCTCGTCACCCGATCCCTGCAGGCCCTCCCCGACGCTCCGACGTAGGGCGGGTTCGGTGGGCCGGTCGCCCGGCTACGGCGCGAAGGGCATGTCGCGACGGTATGACACGGCCAGGCGCGCGAGCCCCTGGTCGAGACTGACCGTCGGAGTCCACCCCAGGTCGGCCCGGGTGGCACGCTGGTCGAACCAGTGCGCCGTCGACAGCTGCTCCGCGAGAAACCGGGTCATCGGAGGTTCATCCGTGCCGGGTCGCACCCGCCACACCGCTTCGATCACGGACCCGGCCCCTCGGGCCAGGAGGGCCGGAACGCGCCAGGAGGGAGCGCGCACACCGGCGGCCGCGCAGATCCCCGTGAGCAGTTCTGTCACCGGGCGCGGCTCGCCGTTCGTGATCACGTAGGAGCGACCGTGCACCTCCGGGGCCCGCTCCAGGGCAGCGGCGATCGCCGACGCCGCGTTGTCGACGTATGTCGTGTCAATGAGGGCGGCGCCGTGACCCAACAACGGCAACCGGCCGGACCGGGCGCGGTCCACGATGCGCTCAATGAGCTGGGTGTCTCCGGGGCCCCAAACCAGGTGGGGTCGCACGGCGACAACGGCCAGCGCCGCGGAGTCGGCCCCCAGCGCCAGCAGCTCCGCCTCGGCCTTGGTGCGTGCGTACGCGCCGCGAGCCCGTCCCGGGTCGGCGCGCTCCGCCCCACTTCCCATGATGGATGTTCCGGCGTGAGCGACGGAGGGTGACGATACGTACACGAAGCGGGAGGCTCCGGTATCCGCTGCCGCCGCGAGCAGCGCTCGCGTGCCGTCGACGTTCACGGCCTGAAATTCGGCCGGGTCGCCCGCCAGCGAGACCTTGGCAGCAAGGTGCACGACGGCGTCCATGCCGGTCACGGCATGCAGGATGTCTGACGTCTCCGTCATCGATCCGAGGGCGTCTTCGGCCCCGGGAACGCCGGAGGGGCGACGTTGAAACGTGCGCACGGAGTGGCCCGCCGCAACGATCTCGGCAGCCACGGCACGACCGAGAAAGCCGCTCGCTCCCGTGACGAGCACCTTCACGGCGGCGTCATCCGCCCGCCGGCGAGGACGCCGGCCGCCCAGACCGAGAGCAGGGTCCGGTCGATCTTGGAGTTGTGACGAATGTCCGTCGGCAGGTGCGGCACGATGAGAATCGCCGCAATGGGTGACGTGACGGCGGCGCGCACCGCGGTCGCCAGGGCCGCGGGGGCGAGGCTCGGGCGCCGCGCGCCCGCTGGAGTTTCGACGACGGCGACGAGCTGCTGCGTTCCCGACGCGCCGACGCCGACAACGGCGGCCCGCGAGACGCCAGCGACCGATTCAATGCGTTGCTCCGGCCCAACCGGAGTGACCACGCCGTGGGCGGTGACGATGACGTGCGGGAGCCGTCCCTCCACCCAGAGGCGTCCGGCGTCGTCGAGATGTCCCACGTCCCCGGTGCGGTGCCAGCGTCGATCATCGGCCGGCACGGCCCGGCGGCTGACGCGGTCGGTGAGCCACAGCCGGTCGTAGTGATCTTTCAGGTGCGGCGCGGACACGACGATCTCGCCTGTGACGTTCGGTTCGGTGCCTGCTGTGCCGGTCGCGTTTCCCTGCGCGTCGAGCGGGGAGATGCGGATGCTGGTGGTCGCCGCCCCCATGCCGACGCAGACACCGCCCGGCCCCGCGGCGGTCGCGGCGGTCGCGGCGGCGGCCGCGCGTATTCCGTCGAGGGAAATATCTGCCATGAGCAGGCCCTCGGTCATGCCGTACGGAGTATGTGCGCTCGCCTCCGGCATGAGGCGTCCGGCTGCGGCGAGCAGGGGCTCCGACACCGGGGCGCCGGCCGAGAGGAAGGTGCGCACGCCGCGCAGGGCATCGTGGTCGGCCGCGGCGAGATCACCGGCGGTGGCGACGACGTTCGCGAGCGCCGCCGGGGACAGGAAGACCACCGTGGCATCAATGGCCGCGACGGCCGCGGCGACGGCAACCGCAGTCAGGGTCTTGGGCGCGGTCACGTCCATGTCGGGAGTCACCGAACGGGCGCCGAGCGCGGGGCCCAGCAGGGCGAACGGCGCGAAACCGGCGACGAGCCCGGTTCCTACGCCGACGCCGTATTGCACGAACAGCGCCTTGGCGACCGCGGACAGTTGCCCATGGGAATAGACAACGCCCTTGGCCGGTCCGGTGGAACCGGAGGTGAAGAGCACGGCAGCGGTGTCGTCGGGGCCCGGCACCTCGGGCAGTGCTTCGTCGGCTCCGAGCTCGATCAGGTCCGCGAGGGTGTGGCGCACGCCAAGCGTGCGCGCGACGACCGCGGGGAATCGGGCGGTGGCGATCTTCGTTCCCGGCCAGCCGAGGGCGCGCGCGGCGGCGAGCCCCTGCACGGCACCGATCACGAAGTCGGGGCGGGCTCCACGCACGGCGCGGGTCAGACCACGCAGGCCGAGCCCGGCATCCGCCACCACGACGATCGCACCGATGCGCACACAGGCATAGAGCACGGCGGTCAGGTCGGCGCCCGGCGGGACGAGCAGGGAGACCCGGTCGCCGCGGCGCACGCCGATCCGGTCCAGGCCGGCCGCGATCCGGCGCACCTGCCGGGAGAGCCGGCGCCAGGTGACGACTCGAGGCCCCGCCCCGGTGCCGGGCGCCATGTCGACGAGCGCGGTGTCGTCGCTGCACCTCAGTTCGTCGAGGTGGTGCCAGAGCGGGTTCACGGTCGCGGCCGCCCACGCGGAGGCGGGGGTCTCGGCGGGATCCTCCGCCGTCGCGGCGGACGGCTCGTTCTCGGTGGAGCGTTTCGTGTCGAGCGGTGCGTCGATGACGGGCAGGTCGCCGAGCCAGGTGAGCGCGGCTCCGGCGTAGTCGGCGTCTTCGGCGAGCAGATGCCCGCAGCCCTCGAAGCGATGCACGTCGGCATGCGGCATGCGGCCGAGCAGGTCGTCGAGGTAGCGATCGCTGAAGATGGGGTCGCGGGGACCCCACAGCAGCAGCGCGGGAACCTCGAGAGCGAGCAGCCCCGTCGCGATACGGTCGAGTTCCGGGGCGCTCTCGTGCCGGGCGTCGACGGGAATATCCGCGACGAAGCCGCCGATTCCGCCGCGACGCGCCTGGCCGCGATACGGCGCACGATAGCCGGTTTTCACGCCGGGATCGAGCGGCGGATGCGCCAGTGCGAGCGTCGTCTCCAGGAAGGCGGGCGTGACCACGGTCGCCACGCCGAGAACACCCTTGCCGAGGGCCAGGCGCAGTGGAGCGGGCACCGCATACTGCTCGGGCTGGTGCACCGCGGTGTTGAGGAGCATGACGCCGGTGAGCTGCTCGGGGTGGTCGAGCGCCCAGCCGAGGGAGATGGATCCGCCCCAGTCGTGCCCGAATGTGACGACCGGCCCGTCAAGCGCCAGTGAGTCGGTGAGGTCAGCGAGGTCCCGCACCCGTCGCGCGAGCGTGCGGGGCACCCCGGTGCGTTCCGAAAAGCCCATATCGAGTTGGTCGACGGCCACCACGCGCCAGGCTTCGGCGCCGTGAGCGGCGGCATCCGTCGCCTGTGTGACGAGTCGGCGCCAGAGGTACGACCAGGTGGGGTTGCCGTGCACGCACAGAATGGTGCCGACGGGCGTGACGCCCAGCGCGTCCAGCGCGGGGCCGTTGTCGAGCACGTGCCACGTGCGCATGGTGTCGCCAGCTCCGCTGTCCCGCACCTGGAGCAGCCGCGAGAATGCGGGGTCGAGTCCGGACAGCCCGAGCGGGGGAAGCCCGGCCGCTGCGGGGGTGGTTCCGGCGCGGGGAAGGCGCCGGTTCACCAGAGGATCTCCATCATGGCGGTGTTGAGGCCCGAGCCCACGCCCATGAGCAGCACCCGGTTGCCGGTGTGCAGTCGTGGGGCCTCCTGAGCCAGGGTGATCGGGATCGATGCCGGGCCGACGTTGCCGAGGGTCGGGTAGGTGAGGGGCACCTTCGAGCGGTCGAGTCCGGTGGCTTTCACGAGCGCGTTCGTGTGCACGTCGGAGACCTGGTGCACGATGTACCGGTCCATGTTTGCCCAGTTCCAGTCGCGACGGGCGGCGGTCCAGGCGGATACCACGAGTTCCATGCCGCCCTTGAGCAGTGCCTTCGCATCGGTGAACATGCCGTCGACGCTGCCGACGCACAGGTCGTTGAACTGCGTGGCCGCACGCGTGACGCCGCCGAGTATGCGGTGCGAACCGGGGTGCGCGTCGAGCGGACCGAGAACCGCCGCCGCGGCCCCGGAACCCAGCGTGAGGCTCGCGAACTCACTCATGAAGTCCTTGCGGTTGATGCCCTCGCGGCCGAGCCGTTCGATCGTGTTGAGCTGGATCTCGTCGGCGTCTTCGCCGTCGATGACCACGGCGTATTGGATCTGTCCCGAGTCGATGAGCTGCGCCGCGAGTGTCATGCCGTTCACGAATCCGAGGCAGGCGTTGGCGATGTCGAAGTTGATGGCCGAGGAGGGCAGACCGAGCCCGTGGTGGATGCGCACGGCCACCGACGGTTCCAGGTGCTTGCGCGTGACCGAGGTGTTGATCAGCAGCCCCACCTGGCCCGGCTCGATCCCCGCGTCGCGCAGCGCGCGCTTGCCGGCCGATACGGCGGCATCGTCAAAGGATTCGCCCTCGGCCCAGTTGCGTCGTTCCTGCACTCCCGCCACTCGCTGGAGCAGGCCGCTCGGCAGACGCAGCCGACGCAGCACGGGCTGCAGCTGGCGGTCGATGTCCTGTGACGTTGTTATGCGGGTGGCAAGGGTGCTGACAACCGACAACAGGGCGACATTTTTGTGCGTCGACGTTGCATTTCCATCCAACTGCTGTTCCCCTGTCGAGATATGAACGAAGCGAGCATCCGTCCGGAACCGAGTCCAAACCAGACGGGTTCCCGCGCCTACTTTACGCTGCCGCGCCTGAGCGCCCGGCGAGAGCGCCATGACAGCGCAAAATCGCCGAGACCCATCGTATCGATGAGTCCCGGCGATCGCGGGCCTGAACGGGCCTAGATCACGTCGTCCGAGATCGCGCTCGGGTTGCCGAAGCGGTGCGCGGTGAGCGAGATCGCCTGCTCGCGCAGGAACGGCAGCACCTCGACGCGGCCGGCCTGGGTCACCGGATGCGCGTACACGGCAACGTCGGGGCTTCCGTCCAGGGCGATGGCCAATGCGGATGCCGCCTCGGCCGCGCCGTGGATCGGATCGGAACCCACGACGCGCACGCGCGTTGTGGTGATTCCGCCGGCCGCGGCACGGGAGAGCCATTCCTCGTCACTTTCAACGGTCACCGGGATCTCACGCTGTTCGAGAACGGCGCGCACACCGGCCGGAACCGGCAGGGCGCTCGACACGACGAAACGCGACCGAGACAGGGTGGCCGCCGCAATCACGCGCAGCAGGTTCGACAGGGTTCCGTCTTCGGTGAGGCGCACGGTCACGGGCAGCGCACGGTAGCGGAACAGGTTGCGCTCCAGCTTGAGGTTCGAGGCATCGCGCACCACGTTGAACTCTTCACGCCAGGCGAGAGCGTCGCTCAGGCTCGAGCGGCGCAGCACGTCGAAGTCCGCGTAGTCAAGGAACGGCTGCGAAGCCTCGATGATTTCCGTCACCCGAGGCTCCAGCCCACGCAGGTGGAGCGTGGAGCTGTTGCGTCCGGGGTTGCTCACCCAGCTGCCGAGCCCGTACAGGTAGTTCGGTCCGCCGGCCTTCGTGCCGGGGCCCACCGCCGATCGCTTCCAGCCACCGAAGGGCTGGCGCTGCACGATGGCGCCCGTGATGCCGCGGTTCACGTAGAGGTTGCCCGCCTCGACCGAGTCGATCCACTCGGTCAGGTCGTCGGGGTCGAGCGAGTGCAGTCCGCTCGTGAGGCCGTAGTCCACCGCGTTCTGAAAACGAATCGCCTCTTCCAGCGTCTTGGCGTGCATGACGCCCAGGACCGGGCCGAAGAACTCGGTGAGGTGAAAGTATGAGCCGGGCGCGACGCCGGTGCGAATGCCGGGTGTCCACAGTCGGCCCTCTTCGTCCAGCTGGTGCGGCTCGACGAGCCAGCTTTCCTCCGCGCCCAGGGTGGTGAGGGCATGGAGCAGCTTGTCTTCGGCGGGCTGAATGATCGGCCCCATCGTGTTGACCGGGTCGCTCGGCATGCCGACGCGCACGGAGCGCGCCGCGTCGATGAGCTGGCGCTCGAAGCGCTCCGACTTGCCAACGGAGCCCACAAGGATCACGAGGCTCGCGGCGGAGCATTTCTGGCCGGCGTGGCCGAATGCGCTCTTGATCACGTCGGCGGCGGCCAGGTCAAGGTCGGCCGAGGGGGTCACGATGATGGCGTTCTTGCCACTCGTCTCGCCGAGCAGCGGAAGGTCCTGGCGCATGGAGCGGAACAGCTCAGCGGTCTCGTATCCGCCGGTGAGGATCACGCGGTCCACAGCGGGGTGCCCGATGAGTGCCGTTCCGAGCGAGTGGTCCTTGAGGTCGACGAGGGCCAGCAGGTCACGCGGCACGCCGGCTTCCCACAGTGCTTCGACCACGATCGCGCCGGAGCGCTGGGCGAGCCGGGCCGGCTTGGCGATCACGGCCGAGCCGCTGGCCAGGGCCGCGAGCATTCCGCCGGCCGCGATGGCCACCGGGAAGTTCCACGGCGAGGTGACCACGATGAGCTTGGAGGGCACGAAGGTGGCGCCCTGCACGTGGTCGAGGTCTTTCGCCCGCTCGGCGTAGTAGTGGGCGAAGTCAATGGCCTCGCTCACCTCCGGGTCGCCCTCGGCGATGGTCTTGCCGGTCTCGGCGGCCATGACCTCAATCAGGCGGTCGCGGTTGGCGGCGAGGGCGAGACCCGCGCGGTGCAGAACGGCAGCGCGCTCGGCACCGGTCTTCTGGCCCCAGGCCACGCTCGCGGCGACGGTCGTCTCGATCACCTTGTTGAGAGTGGGCACGTCCTCGATGCGCGCACCGGCGATGGTGTCGAGCCCGAGCGTCGACGTCTCCACGCGGCTCAGGATCCGGCGGCCCCAGGCGCGGTTCGCCGGCAGGGACGGGTCGGTGTCCGGCTCGTTGTGAAAGCCGGATTCCCCGGTCGATCCCCGGGTGAGGCCGAGCAGCGCGGCCGTCAGGTTGCCGTCGCCCTCGTCGGCAGCAGATGCGTCGGCATCCTCCACGTCCGGGGTGGGCAGCGCTTCGAGCTGGGTCACCTCTGCACGGTTCTGCGTGCGGTTCGGGGTGGGGACAATGTCGTCGACGGCCTGGAGCGAGGCGAGGAAACGGTCCTTCTCACGCTCGAACAGGGCGGGGCTGGTGGTGAGTTCGAACACGGCCGACATGAAGTTCTCCTGGCTCGCGTTCTCCTCGAGCCGGCGGATGA
>Ga0307487_1000216_pt1 | contig 47249 bp, 32 predicted proteins | sample CBIW12metaG_FD_203665 | JGI IMG/M metagenome (GOLD analysis project Ga0307487, IMG submission 203665) | Sea-ice brine microbial communities from Beaufort Sea near Barrow, Alaska, United States - CBIW 1.2 | ecosystem: Environmental > Aquatic > Marine > Coastal | place: USA: Alaska | collected... | reverse complement strand
CGGGAATCTGCGGGAATTTTTTTTACACACAAAGCTTTGCAGGAATTTTATAGGAAACCAGTAAATTATCACTTGATTATCTAGCAATTTTTTTACATTGGAAAAAGATAATGGAAATATAATAAATGAAGAAAATATACCTTCTTGACGATGCAATTATCTCTCCGCAGGGTTTTTCAACGGAAGAAAATCTCATCGCAGTTAAAAATGAAAAATCAGGTTTAAAATTTCATAAAAACAACAAGTTTCCATCTGAAGGATTTTATGCGGGAATTATTGAAAATGAATTGTTGACCGAAGCCTTTTCGAAAATTGGCAACCCCAAGAAATTCACCAAACTGGAACAAATGATGTTGCTGGCTGTTAGCAGTGTTTTAAAAAATAATCCAAATTTAAACCTCTCCGAAACCGCCCTGATTATTTCCACCACAAAAGGAAATATAGATTTATTGACGAATTCTTCCTTTCCCGAAAACCGGGTTTATTTAAGTGAATTGGGGGATGTTATTAAGAACTTCTTTGGATTTCAACTGCAAACAATCGTAATTTCCAATGCCTGTATCTCTGGCGGACTCGCGCTTGCAGTTGCCAAACGATTTATTGCTGCAGAGAAGTTCGATCAGGCCATAGTTGTTGGCGGCGATCTGGTTTCAGAATTTGTCCTTTCCGGGTTTAATTCTTTTCAGGCGATGAGTGCTGAAGCTTGTCGGCCATTTTCCAAAAACCGGACGGGAATCAATCTTGGCGAAGCTGCCGCCGCAGTTTTGGTGAGTTCCAAAAAACCTAAAAAATCAATCAATATCAGCCTGATCGGGGAAGCTTCGGCCAACGATGCCAATCATATTTCCGGCCCTTCAAGAACCGGGGAAGGTTTGTATAAAAGCATTAAAAACGCTTTAAAGGAAGCTCAAATTTCAGCAAAAAATATAGATTATGTTTCGGCTCACGGCACGGCGACAGCTTATAATGACGAGATGGAAGCGGTCGCTTTTAATCGCTTAGGGTTAAGTGAGGTGCCGGTGAACAGTTTTAAAGGCGCTTACGGGCATACTTTGGGAGCTTCGGCCTTGCTTGAAAGCATACTTACCAAACATTCGTTATTGAATAATGAATTATATACTTCTTTGAATTTTGATGAAATTGGGGTTTCAAAACCCTTAAATGTAATAAGAGGTTTTGAAAAAAAAGAGCTCAATTTCGCATTGAAAACAGCTTCGGGTTTTGGAGGTTGCAACCTAGCATTGGTGTTTAAAAAAGAATTAGATGACTGAATTTTCCTTTAAAATCACCGATTTTGTTCGCATAAAGAATCAAAGGATTTTCCACAGAAAAGACCTGATCTTTAAAACTGAAAAATCTCTGGGCCTCGATCAGTTTTTAAAAGAAGCATATCAGAATTTGAAGATTACTTACCCTAAATTTCATAAAATGGACGGGCTTTGTAAGTTGGGAATTTTGGCCAGCGAAGTACTTTTTAAAGATCATTTTATTTCACCCGATACAGCCCTAGTGCTTTCAAATTCAGCTTCCAGCCTTGAAACCGATAAAAAACATCAGCTTGCAATGAGCGAAATGGTGTCACCGGCAATATTTGTTTATACCTTGCCCAATATTGTTTTAGGGGAGATCAGTATCAAACATAAACTGCAAAGTGAGAACGTTTTTTTTATCGAAAACCGCTTTAATCCTGAATTGTTGATGGATTATGCTGAAGTTTTATTGGAGACCAAAAAAGCTCCCGCGGTTGTTTGTGGTTGGATAGACTTGAAAAATGCCGAATATGATGTATTTTTGTGCCTGATTTCAAAGGAAGGGGAAATACCTCTTTCCAAAGAAAATTTAAAGCAATTATACCTTTTTGAAAATGAGTGATTTACGCACAGAGTTGAAGCAGAGCATTATTGAACAATTGAATCTTGAAGAGCTTGAACTGGCAGATATAGATAACGACCAACCTCTTTTTGGGGATGGATTAGGCCTGGATTCAATAGATGTCCTGGAACTTATCGTTATGTTGGAAAAGGATTATGGCATTAAACTGACCGATCCCGAGCAGGGAAAGGAAATATTTGCTTCCATTGACAAAATGGCTGAATTCATAGAAGCAAACCGCACAAAATAATATATGAATAAAGGAATTGTCGTTACCGGAATGGGCATAATTTCTGCGCTGGGCAACAGTGTTGCTGAAAATTTTAGCGCATTGACCGCCGGAAAAACAGGCCTTTCCTATCCTGAATTCTTTCAAACCAATCATTCTAACCTTCCCGTGGGAGAAGTGAAATTCTCCAATGAAGAATTGGCCGGGAAATTAAATTTGCATGAAGACCACATTTTTACCAGAGCGACACTTTTTGGTACGATCGCGGCAAAACAAGCGATTTTTCAGGCTTCCCTTTCCAAAGACGATCTGAAAGAAACCGGGTTTATCTCCGGCACCAGCGTGGGCGGAATGGACGCCACCGAAAAATATTACCAGGAATACGAAGAAAAAACAGGTCAAAGGCGATTTATCCAGGCGCAGCATCCGGGATTTACCACTTCTCAAATCGCTTCATATTTAAAATTGGGAGGTTATGTAACTACAATCAGCACGGCATGTTCGTCCTCTGCAAACGCAATAATGCTGGGGGCGAGGTTGATCAAAACCGGAAAATTAAAACGCGTGGTTGTTGGTGGAACAGACTGTTTGACAAAATTCACCCTGAACGGCTTTAATTCCCTGATGATCTTATCTGAAGAGTTTTGTAAAGCTTTTGACGATTCCAGGAACGGACTTAATTTGGGGGAAGGGGCTGCTTATTTAGTTTTGGAAGCTGATGATGTTTTAAATGGAAAACCGGTTTTGGGCCGAATTTTGGGTTATGGAAATGCCAATGACGCATTTCATCAAACCGCCTCTTCTGAAACTGGGCAAGGCGCGTTTTTAGCCATAAAAAAAGCCCTGGAAATTGCCGGGCTTCCACCGGAAAAAATAGATTATATCAACGCCCACGGCACGGCGACAAAAAACAATGACCTTTCTGAAAGCACTGCTTTTCTTAGAATTTTTGGAGAAAACGTGCCCGATTTCAGTTCCACAAAAGCCTTTACGGGTCATACTTTGGCTGCATCAGGTGGAATGGAAGCAGTTTTTAGTCTGCTGGCGCTTCAAAATGACCAAATTTTCCCTAATTTGAATTTTGAAATTCCTATGAGGGAAACCGGGTTAAAACCGGTTTCTGAATTAAAAAAGAAGAAACTTCTACATATTTTGTCCAATTCCTTCGGTTTTGGGGGAAATTGTACCTCGTTAATTTTCAGCAAAAATGAAGAATAAGAGGCTGTACATCAACGGGATATCGAGCATTTCGGCACAGCTAGGAAATGAGGTTTTTGAAGGCATTGTAACTACCTATCATCAAAATATAATTCCCGCGGTTTCCCAAAATTATAAGGAATTTATAGAACCTATGGCATTGAGGCGAATGTCCAGGGGAATTAAAATGGGAATTACGGCTGCAAAAATTGCTTTAAACGAAGCCGGTATCAATAAACCCGAAGCAATAATAACAGGTACCGGAGAAGGCTGCAAGCAGGATACCGATAAATTTCTGGAGGCAATTTTAAATCAGGATGAAAAACTCTTGACTCCAACTGCTTTTATCCAATCCACCCACAATACCATAGGCGGGCAATTAGCGCAAAATCTCGATTGTACCGGCTATAATGTAACTTATACCCAAAATTCGGCTTCTTTTGAATCGGCGTTAATTGATGTGCAGTTGCTGTTTCTGGAACAACCAGATCTGAATTCTGTTTTGGTTGGGGGAGTGGATGAACTTTCAGAAAAGACCACTTTATTTATGTTTCTGGACAAACAATTGAAGGAAAAGGAAATTTCCAACCTCGATTTATTAATAAAAGATTCCCCGGGCACAATAACTTCAGAAGGCGCTCATTTTTTCAGCATTTCAACAGAAAAATCAGACAAAACTTATGCTGAACTAATTGATGTTTTGGTTTTTCATGCAAAGACTTCCGAAGATGTTTCAGAAAAAATCCTCAAGTGGCTTCAGCTAAATAATTATACAATTCAAGATATAGATCTGGTAATCCTGGGAAACAATGGTGATAATCGGTTTGACTATTTTTATCATCATCTGCAAAACGGGTTGTTTTCAGAAAAAGCTCAATTGGCGTATAAACATTTGACCGGGGATTATAAGACGGTTTCGGGTTATGCGTTTTGGCTGGCTTGTAAACTATTTAAAACTGGTTCCACCCCGGAAATTTTAAAACTCAATGCTGTAACATGCCAGAATCCTAAAATTATTTTGATTTACAATCAATATCTTGGTGAAAACCACAGTATTATGATCTTAAACTCCAATTGAATTTCAAACTGCTCAATAGAATTGTGAACGGGTTCCTTATTACAGGAGGAATTTTGGCGATGTTTGGACTTATCTCTATCTGGTTTGTGATAGGAGGAATTCTGGGATATTTGACTTTTTTACTGATTGTTTCCACCAATGTGCAATTCAATTTTTTTGTGAAGGGATTTAACCGAAATCCGGAAGTTTCGGGAAAAAAAGTCGCCATTACCTTTGACGACGGACCGGTGGAAAACACCCTGAAAATTCTCGAAATTCTGGATAAATACGATGTTAAGGCAAGTTTTTTCTGCATAGGGAAAAACATCGAAGAGAACCCGGAGATCTTCAAATCCATTCTTCAAAAGGGACATTTTGTAGGAAACCATTCCTATTCGCATACCTGTAAAATGGGATTTTTATCCACAGACAAAATTGTGGAAGAAATTAAAAAATGTGATGAAGTTGCATTGAAAATTGGCGGGGTTAAACTGAATTGCTTTCGTCCACCATTCGGGGTTATCAATCCAAGGACAAAAAAGGCACTGGAAATCACGGGGCATAAGGTAATTGGATGGAATATTCGTTCCTATGATGCAGTTTTGAACTCCAAAAGATACATTTTAAACCGAATTTTAAAAAGAATAAAACCGGGAGACGTGATTTTATTGCACGATAGCAACCGGCAAACATCCGATATATTGGAACAGTTGTTGTTATTCTTGGAAACCAACCACATTACAAGCGTGAGGGTTGATAATTTATTTCAATAGATGCGAATAATTAAACTTTTTGTCTTTTTTATATCGGCACTTGCTTTTTCACAGCAATCACCAGAACCACTTTCAGCTTCGGAAACGACTCAGTTCAAAGAAAATGTCGCCAAAAGCTCCGATGGACTTAAAAGTTTGTCCAGCGATTTCTTCCAGTCCAAATATATCCAACTTATGCAGGGTGCAGCCGTGAGCAGTGGAAAGCTTTTTTATAAAGTTCCAAATGTTCTGAAATGGGAGTACAGCTCGCCTTACAATTACCATATCCTGTTTAAAGAAAATAAGCTTTTTATCAATGATGACGGGGATAAGAGTGTGTCAAATTTGAAATCGAACAAATTGTTTGAAAAACTGGTAAACCTTATTTCCGGAAGCATAAACGGAAACCTCCTGGCAGATAAGAAGAATTATGATGTCACTTATTTCAAAACCGGAAACTTTAAAATGGCGTTAATAGTACCGAAGGATCCGGCTATGCGGCAGATGTTCAGGGAAATAATTCTTGTTTTTAATAATGAATACATTGTAACTTCCGTAAAGCTGATTGAAGATTCGGGTGATTTCACGGAAATTTATTTTAAAAATATTAGAATTAATCAAAAGCTGGAAGATTCCGTTTTTGAGAATTAGGTTTCTTTTTCAGAAGATAGGATCCTAAAATTAGCCACTAATGCACTAATATTAAATTTTTAGGTTCTGTTTTACGCGATTTTAGAAAGGTGCTTTCTTTAACCGCAAAGGGCGCAGAGGTTTACGCAAAGATCGCAAAGTCTTGCACTTCCATTCAGCACTTCTGTCAAGGTGTCCATCAGTCCAATTCCCAATTCAATAATTATCAAGTTAATTCATTTTCAATCATCATTTTTTTCTTGGCGTGCTTTGCGGTTAAAAAGGAACGAACTCAAATAAAAATGGGAGTAATCGGGGAGATTTGAAAATTTCAGAAACCCCGGCTATTCTAATCACTCTAAAAAAACTCCAATTCATACTTATTAAACCAGAATTCTGTCTATTTTAGACCTCCATTTAAATTCATTCACAGATGCTCCTAAAAGATTTTTATTCGGTTGTAAGTTCAAATCAGGATGAGGACGGTTTTTCTACCGAAATAAAGATCAATAAAACTCACCGGGTTTATCAAGGGCATTTTCCCGGAAGACCTGTAACCCCCGGGGTGATCCTGATGCAGTTATTTAAGGAAGAAGCCGAGCGACAATTTGATTGCAAAATTGAATTACAAACCGCGACCAATATAAAATTTATGGCGGTTGTGGATCCAAATCTGGAAGAAAATTTTATTCTTCAGTCCAATATTGAAAAAGAAAACGGAAGCCTGAAGCTTAAAGGAATAGCTTATCACAATAACTGTATCGCATTAAAAATCAATGCTATATATAAAATAATTCCATAAATCAGTTCTCTTCAAAAAGGTTTTTATGCCAATCGGATTATAAACAATACTTTTGCATTAAAAGTTAAGAGAAATTTGAGCGATTCCCCAAAATATCAATCCCGATTTGACGCCTTAAAATGTTGCATCATAATGCCTACCTACAATAACCAGCAAAGTCTGGAAAGTGTGGTTATAGATCTTTTGCGGTATACTGACCATCTCCTGATTGTAAACGACGGTTCAACAGATAATACAAAAACCATATTGGATAAATTTCCTTCCTTAGAAATTCTTCATTTTAAGGAGAATAAAGGAAAAGGAACGGCCTTGACGCACGGCTTTAAAGCCGCCGGAAAACTGGGTTATGAATATGCCATCACCATCGATTCTGACGGGCAGCACTACCCGGACGATCTGGATATTTTCTTATCAGAATTAGAGAACCGGGATTTGAACGGACCGGAAATTTTATTGGTAGGAGACAGGAAAATGGGAGGTAAAGGCATCCCCGGAAAAAGTTCCAGGGGAAATATATTTTCCAACTTCTGGTATTTGGTGGTTACCGGCTACCAGTTGCACGATACCCAAAGCGGATACAGGCTTTACCCCTTAAAAGTGGTAAATTCTATTAAGCTTTACACCAAAAAATTCGAACTTGAGATCGAGGTTATTGTAAAAGCCTCCTGGCGAAAAGTAGATGTCCGCAATGTTCCGATCAAGGTATTTTATCAGGAAGAAAACCGGGTGACCCATTTCAGGCCGTTTAAAGATATTACCAGGATCGTGATGCTTTATATGTGGTTTGTACTGGTGAGTTTTTTTTATATTCATCCCCGCAATAAATATCAGGATTTCAAGGAAAAAGGTTTTAAAAGGTTTTGGAACGAAGACATTCTTAAAAGTCAGGAACCTGCGCATAAAAAGGCCGCAGCAATTGCTCTGGGGGTTTTTGTGGGAATTTCACCCTTTTGGGGGTTGCATACTATGATCGTATTTTTGCTTGCCGCGGTTTTTAAACTGAACAAGATCATCGCTTTTTTGTTTTCCAATATCAGTATTCCGCCGCTTATCCCTGTAATCATATACGCGAGTTACCAGGCCGGGTCGCTGTTGACTGGAAATGGCTTCTCCTGGGAATTGAGTTTAGAGGATTTTGATTCTACCACCAAGGTCATGGATGGGCTTTGGCAATATATTTTGGGCAGCTTTGCCCTTGCAGGAATGGTGGCTATATCTATGTGGATCGTGTTTTATTTCTTATTTTCGATTTTTAACCAAAAGCAGGTGGTAAAACCATAGATGTTAAAAATTCATAACCTTTTAAACAAGCATAAATCAATCGGTCTTCTCATTGGATTGGTATTTCTGGGGATCATAATTTTTCTTGCCTCCAGGATTACTTTGGAAGAGGATGTCACCAGCCTCATCCCTTCCGGAGACCGGCAGGATGTGCTCAAAAAGGTTTTGGCACATACTCAATTTAGTGACAAGATCATCGTCGCAATTTCATCCAGATCGGCAGAACCCAATCCCGATGAACTCACTCAATATGCTCGACAATTTATAGATTCCGTCAATACCAGGCTTCCGGAATACGTCAAGGATATTCAGGGAAAAGTACCGGAAGAGGGCATTAGGGAGATTTACGATTTTGTGTATTACAATCTGCCTTTATTTTTAAATGAAGATGATTATAAGGCTATTGAAGCCAGGCTAAAACAAGATAGTATCCAAACCCGGTTAGAGGAAAATTACAAAAACCTGATCTCTCCCACCGGACTGGTTACAAAAGAATTTCTGTTTAAAGATCCGCTTTCTATCACCTATTTGGGACTTAAAAAACTTGAAGAACTTCAGGTAGGCGATGACTTTGAACTTTATAATAATTTTTTGATCACTAAAGATCAAAAACATTTGTTGCTTTTTCTTTCCCCCACTTTACCGTCTTCGGAAACCGATAAAAACAGCCTGTTCCTGGAAAAATTAGAAAGGATTCAATCCGGCCTGAATCTGGAATTTAAAGAGGTAAAAGGCGAATTTTTTGGTGGGGTTTTATATTCGGTAGCGAATGCAAATCAAATAAAAAGAGACATTAAATTAACCATTGGGATCGCAATGGGGATTTTATTGATTCTGCTCATTTTTTATTACGGAAAGATATACGTTCCGCTCCTGCTTTTTGTGCCAAGTATATTAGGCGCGATAACCGCCATCGCATTTCTGTATCTTTTGAAGGGCAGTATTTCGGCTATTTCCATTGGAATTGGAGCGATTTTATTGGGGATCAGTATAGATTATGCGCTTCACATCCTCACGCATTACAGGAACAACAGGGATCTTTCTCAACTTTATAAGGATGTTACAAGGCCTGTTTTAATGAGCAGCGCCACCACAGCTATTGCATTTTTGTGTTTGATATTCGTACACAGCGAGGCCCTTAACGATTTGGGAATTTTTGCGGCAGTAAGTGTGATGGTTTCATCCATATTTGCACTAATCCTGATCCCGCTATTTTATAAGGCGCGAAAATTGGACATCGATTATAAATCGACGTTTTTAGACAAAATATCTGCCATTGATTTCCATAAAAAGAAACCGCTGATAATTTTTATGATCTTATTGTTCCTGGGAGGCTTGTTCTTTTTTACCAAAGTGGAATTCAACAACGATCTGTCTGCAATAAATTATGAACCGAAAGAAATAAAGCAGGCTGAGGAAAACATCACACTTATTGCCGGGAGAGCTGCGAAATCAATTTATTTGGTCTCTTATGGAAAGTCAACCGATCAGGCCCTGGATCACAACAATATTTTATACAACAAGCTAAACACGCTTAAAAAAGAAGGGGAAATCACGAATTTTAGCAGTATCGGTGGGGTAGTGCTATCTACCAGTACCCAACTGGGAAAAATAGAACAATGGCAAAGTTTCTGGACTCGGGACAAAAAAATGGAGCTTCAGCAACGTTTAATCCGGGAATCTGCTGAATTTGGGTTTAAACCTGAAAGTTTTGAAAACTTCTATCAACTTCTTTCCAAAGATTTTAGTCCAATCGATCTGGAAGATTACCGGCATACCACCAACCTGTACCTGGATGATTTTATTTCTTCAGGAACAGATTTTGCAACGGTAACCACGTCTATTGATATAGAGAAGGAAAACGAAAAGTCTGTATTACAACAATTCCAGGGCGATGAACATTTGGTGGTGGTAGACCGCAAACAAATGAACCAAAGCTTTTTGGGCAACCTGAAGAATGATTTCAATAAGTTAATCGCTTATTCTATCACAGCGGTTTTTCTTGTACTATTAATCTCTTATCGTTCCTTGGAATTGAGTATTTTAACCTTGCTCCCAATCGGGATTACCTGGGTGATCGCATTGGGGCTGATGGCCGTTTTAAATATAGAATTCAATATTTTAAACATCATTATTTCCACCTTCATATTCGGGCTGGGGCTGGATTACAGCATTTTTATGACCAACGCGTTTCTAAAGGAATACGAATTTGGCACCAAGGTGTTAAAAACATATCGCACCTCAATTTTACTGTCGGTGCTCACTACTTTGCTGGGAATTGGAGCGTTATTTTTTGCGAAACATCCTGCGCTGCGGTCTATTTCTTTGGTTTCAATAATTGGAGTGATTTCAGCGGTTTTGGCGGCGTTTATACTTCAGGGATTTTTGTTTGAATCCCTTTTTCTGAAGAAGGTCAAAAAAGGATTGCCGGCTTTCAATCTCAAACGGATGCTTATTCCGTCAAAAAATGCCGGAAATAGAGATAAGTTGTATTTTAAATCTGAAGTTCTTGATAATTACAGGTATAAAAGTATTTTTTATGAAGTAAAAAAAGAGTTTGAAACCGATAGAGAACGCTATTTAAAACTCGCCGGATTTATTGAAGAGAAGGAAAATGTCCTTCATTTTTATTCAGGTTTTGGTATTTTGCCCATTTATTTAAGTTATAAAATTCCCGGAATTAAAATTGTGGGCTTTGAGCCGGAGTTGACCCGAAATCAGATTGCTGAAAATTGCTTTTCCGTGAATTCGGGGGATTTGAAGTTTACAGACACTATTTCTGAATTAACAGAAGATTTCCAGGTATTTATCATTTCCGAAGCGCCACTTTATAATTTTGAGACTGAGCTAAAGGAATTGCTTTCCAAACAAGCCAAAAAAGTTATTATTTTAAATTCTAAATATTCTTACCGTTGGATATTGGATTTAAATTTCGAAATAATTTACCGACAAAATGAAGTTGTTGTTCTTCAGAAATTAGAATAAAACGATAGTTTGATGAAGCAGAGGATGGTTAAAATATTATTTTCATTCATTTTCCTTATTTTGCTGAATTCCTGCGGAATTCAAAAATCTATGGAAGACCGTCCCGATCTCACCGAAATGGAACAAATTGATACCCTCAGGATCCGTCATAACGACAGTTTGTTCAGCATAGGTAGGAACTCACTTTTCAAAAATAAATACGGGATTTGGGAACTTTATGTAGAAGGAAATCCCCTTGAACTCGGAATGCTAAATGGCAGTTTAACCCGTGAACTCAAGCAAAAGCAGGAACATGCCATTTTTGAAAGAATGGAAAGTCAGGTTCCTTCCGGGAAATATCAAAAATTTTTGGCTAAAGTTGTGGCCTGGTTCAGCCGGAAAATGTATTTGTACATTCCGGAAGAATACAAAGCCGAAATTTATGGAATTTCCCGTTTTTCTTCCCATAAATATGACAATTTTGCCGCTGCATACCAACGCTCACTTTATTTGCACGGAGCCCACGACATCGGCCATGCATTAAAGGATTTTATGCTTGTGGGCTGTACTTCCTTTGCTGCCTGGGATTCAAAAACAGAAGACGGACAACTTCTTTTGGGACGAAATTTCGATTTTTACGTGGGAGATGAATTTGCCAGGGAAAAGATCGTTGCCTTTATCAATCCAGATCAGGGTCATAAATTTATGATGTACACCTGGGGCGGAATGATCGGGGCGGTGAGCGGGATGAATGAAAAGGGAATTAGTGTAACCATAAATGCCGGGAAATCCAAAATCCCGTTACTTGCAAAGACCCCTATTTCCCTGGTAGCGAGGGAAATTCTTCAATATGCCGGAAATACTCAGGAAGCCATTGAAATTGCCAGAAAAAGAGAGGTGTTTGTTTCAGAGGCAATTATGGTGGGAAGCGCTTCAGAAAGGAAAGCGATTTTAATTGAGGTTTCTACTAAAAATTTTGGAGTGTATCAAGTAGGAAATTCGAATCAGTTAATTTGCAGCAACCACTTTCAAAGTGAGGCTTATGCGGAAGACAGGCGGAATTTAAAGACCATTGAAGAAAGCCATACCGAATACAGATTTAAACGGATGGAAGAATTATTGCAACAAAATGATGCGCTCACGCCGGAAAAAGCTGCTGCAATTCTCAGAAACCGAGACGGCCTGAATGAAACCAAAATCGGTATGGGCAATGAGAAAGCTCTAAACCAGCTATTGGCGCATCACGGGATCATTTTTAAGCCAGAAGAAAGAAAGGTTTGGGTTTCCGCCAATCCGTATCAGTTAGGAGCTTTTGTAGCTTACGATTTAAATGAGGTATTTAAAAAATTTGAAACCGGAAATGTACGTCAAAGTGTATCAATAGAATCAGAAACAATTCCCGAAGATAGTTTTGTTCACACGGCAGCATTTCAGAATTATAAGGAATATCGTGTTTTAAGCGAGTTGGTTTCAGAAGCAATTTCATCCTGTGAAAAGATTTCAGAAGAAAAAATAACCAAAATGATTCGGTTAAACCCCCATTATTGGGAGGTTTATTCCTTAGCCGGGCACTATTATTATCAGCAAAAAAAATATAAAATGGCGATCGTCAAGTTCAAACAAGCGCAAAGCAGGGAAATAACCACTTTATTGGATGAGCGGAATTTGGAAAAAATGATCAGGAAAAGCTACCGTAAACTTTAATAAACATGTCAAAACATTATTCAGCTTCTTCAGAAGAAATCAAACGTTTACAATGGTTACAGCTGGAAAAGCAACTTTTGTACCTTCAAAAAAAATCCGGATTTTATCAGAAAGTATTTATAAATAATAAGATTGAAATCTCTAAAATTAGTTCTTACGAAGAATTTCAAAGGATCCCGGTTACAACCAAGGAAGACCTTCAGCAATTCAATGAAGAATTTTTATGTGTGCCGGAGAAGGAAATTATAGATTTTGTGACGACCTCCGGAACCCTTGGAAAACCGGTGAGTTTTGCCTTAAACGAAGCCGATTTGCAGCGTTTGGCCACAAATGAAATGGAATCATTTAAAACGGTTGGAGTACAAAGTAAAGATGTGGTGCAAATTACAACCACTCTGGACCGCCGGTTTATGGCCGGAATGGCTTATTTCCTGGGATTGAGGAAACTGGGAGCCGGCATTGTGCGCACCGGAAGCGGATCGCCGCAAATGCAATGGGATTCTATCGCCCGGTTTAAACCCAAATACCTGGTGGCGGTACCTTCATTTTTGCTGAAGATGATCGAGTATGCCGAAACCCATAATATAGATCATAAAAATTCATCGGTTAAAGCCGCAATTTGCATTGGCGAACCAATTCGGGATCTGGATTTTAAACTGAATTCATTGGGAAACAGGATCAGTAAATTTTGGGATATCGAATTGTTTTCCACCTATGCTTCCACTGAAATGGCCACCGCGTTTACCGAATGCGAGGCCCACCGTGGAAATCACGTGCAACAGGAACTTATTTTCACCGAAATTTTGGATGATTCAGGAAATCCCGTGAAACCGGGTGAAACCGGGGAATTGGTAATAACCACTTTGCAGGTGGAAACTATGCCGCTGCTAAGGTTTGCAACCGGCGATATGGTTTCTTATATTGATGAACCATGCAAATGCGGGAGGAATTCCCTGAGATTGAGCCCGGTAATAGGTCGAAAAAAGCAAATGATAAAGTTGAAAGGAACCAGTCTGTATCCCCAACATATCATTGAAGTACTGAACGATTTTAAAGGAATCTCATCTTTTGTAATTGAAGCGAATATTAATGAAATTGGAACAGATGAAGTTGTCGTAAAAATTCCCGATTCCTTTAATGCCGAAAAAATGGATTTGTTAAAAAAACATTTTAAATCTAAATTACAGGTTACGCCAATTTTGGAGGTTGTTTCTTTGGAAGTTATTGAAAAATTGAAATTCCCGGAAGGCGCCAGGAAACCTGTTGTTTTTATTGATTACCGATGATCTAAACCTAACAGGTCTCAAAGACCTCGTTAGGTTTATCGTTCTATTGATGGCGATCCTGTTTTGTTCTAAAAATCAGGATAAAAACCAGTTATTCTTTACTCATATACTTTAGTCAGGGATCAAATTAAATTACCCTGGGAGAAAAAGGATAAAATTATCCATTTATAAATATCCCAACGGAAATACAACTAAAATAAATGTTGCAATCCAACTTCGAATTTAAACCGTTGAAACGGTTCGTTACCCTCCGGGATCCTGTAACCCACGATTAAAATCGTGGGCTATGATATTATATATCCAGCCTCCTGGTTCCAATCATATATAAAAAGACGCTAATCGGCAAAAATAAATGTTTCAATATTGATCCATTTTCACACCATTAAAAGTGTTTTTTTTTTAAAATCCATAGCCCACGATTTTAATCGTGGGGAATAAATAATCAATCAATCAACAGAATGGTTTCAACCATTTATAAACATCCCAACTGGAATAAACAAAAAAAGCATCATTCTAATTATTATACTTTTTTACAAACCACCACAATTTTCTTCTCATTGAGATCGGTGGTAAAAAACAGGTAACTGTCGCCACCATCTTGAATTTTTAACTCTTTTCGGATTTCGGCAACAGGTTTTGGGAAATTTCGGGTAGTTACATTTGCTTTTTTTATAATCAGTCGTTGCTTTAAAAGCTTCTTGTTATAAGGCAAAACTTCCAAAATTTCGAAACTCCTACCCGGAAAATTCTTTAAATCTGTAGAAGTAAACAAGTGTGAATTTGAATGAAGTGTAAAAGTTTCGGTTTGTTCAGCCAGATCCCGGAACATCCCACTTTTCATAATTGCCGGATTTGGTTCATATAAATAATTGAGCGGAAGGCTTAATGGAAGTTTGCTTTGAGAATCGCTAAAATTGGTTTCGAATGTTTGGGTGGTATTTTTTTGAAAATGTATGGTTTTGACCTTTATTTCTTCTGAAGCTTTCTTATTTAAAATCCAAAGCAATTCCTTTACTTCCTGATTTACGGCTACGATGTGAATTTCAGACACATTCTTTAATTCTGCAATTCCCGCTTTTAAATCCAGTAAAGGCGAGGTTTTTATCATAATGTGATCAGCTTTTTGAAAAAATAACTCTAAATGTGCGGCAGCATTTGGGGTGCAGTCTGAAAGTTGAAAAACTTTTCCGCCGGTATCGCCCCTGCGTGATGGATCGAGATAGATCCAATCAAAATGCTGTTCAGAAGTCTTTAAAAATTCGATTCCATCACCTGCAAAGCATTTGATGTTTCGGGTATTTAAGATCCCGAAATTATGTTGTGCTATTTCAGATAATTCTGGATTTAATTCACAGTGAATGACTTCCCGGAATTTTTCAGCAAAAAAATAAGTATCGATTCCAAAGCCTCCGGTAAGGTCAATTAATTTTTTTCCTTCAACTAAAGAAGCTTTGTACTGAGCTGTTTTTTCAGAAGAAGTTTGTTCCAGATTGAGATTTGGCGGATACAAAGTATTTTTGGTAATAAACCAGGTAGGAAGTTTTGATTTCGCCTTGCTTAATCCTGCAATTTGAATTGCGATTTCTTGAATTGAAACATCCTTAAACGGACTGCCTTTTAAGATGAGTTTTGAAAGATTGGCGGTTTTATTTTTCGAAATAAAATCCTGAACCTCTGGTTTTAGAAGTGCTTTATTCAAGCTATTATTTTTTAGATGTCCCTGGTAAGCCTTTTTACAATTTTATATTCGCTCAAAGATTCCTTGGCGATCACTTTAATGGCGGTATAAAATGGCACGGCTACAACCATTCCAATAACCCCAAATAAGAGGCCTGCGATGAGAATGATAAGGAAAATTTCCAGTGGATGCGACCGTACACTGGCACCAAAAATAAGTGGCTGACTAATAAAGTTGTCTATGAGTTGAGAAATTCCGTATCCCATCATTACATAAAACAATTTTGGAAGTATGATCGCCTGAAAATCGGCTCCAAGATTGCTGGAAATAACAAATAAGCTCATTAAAATAGCAGCGACAATCGGCCCTAAATAAGGCACTAAATTTAAAAAGGCACAAATAAAGGCAATGGCGATTGGATTATTGATTTCAAAAATACTGAGTAAAAGCAAATACAGTATAAAAAGCACGGTAATTTGTAAGGTTAGACCCACAAAATACCGGGAAAGCAAAATTTTGATCTTATTGAATACGCGTTGAAATTTATCTTCTTCTCCCTTATTGGCAAAAACCAGGATACTGTTTAACATCAATTTACTGTCTTTAAGAAGAAAAAACGAAATAAATATAATTGAGAATACAGCAATTAGGGTCGCACCCAATATTCCGAAGACAGAGTTCAAAAATCGCGGAATTACATTTACATCAAGGCCACGCACAAATTCGCTTTCCATGACACTCTCGAGAATATTGATATTATCGACGCCCAGGTAATTATTGATCTGTGTATTTAATTCATTTATATCACTTTTAAAAGCTTCGACATCAATTTGCCCCAGATAATGACTTTGGGTAACAACTATGGGAACAAACACAAAAATAATTCCCACGAATACTGCCAACACCAATAACAACACTATCACAACCGCCAATTTATTTGGAATGTGAAAGCGGGATCTAAAAAAGATCACAACAGGGCGACCAATCAGGGAGATAATCCCGGCAACGGCAATATATACCAATACCGATTGGATTTGGTACAAAAAATATAACAGCAGGAACATTCCAATTATTATTCCTATTGCACGTAAAATTCCGTAAGAAAAGTTTTTTGAGTTCACCTGGTAAAGATATTATTTATACTGAAAGAGAAGGAAGGTTTTTAAAATTTCATAAAAAGCATTTTTTCTGGCCTAAAAAAGGTTAAATAGTAGCACTTGTGAGGATGTTTTAATTCTCAAAAGCGTATTTAATTAAGTTGGCACCCATTTGCAACGCCTTTAAACGCACCTCCGGCGGATCATTGTGAACTGCAGGATCCTCCCATCCGTCACCCAGATCACTTTCGAATGTGAAAACGCATAAAAGGCGATCGTTTTCAAAGATACCGAATGCCTGCGGAGGCAAACCGTCGTGTTCATGAATTTTAGGCAATCCGTTGGGAAAGGAAAAAGCGCTGTTAAAAATTGGATGGGAAGACGGCAATTCCTGCAATTCCTTATCCGGAAACACTTTTTTCAATTCATTTCTGATATACTTATTCATTCCGTAATTATCGTCAATATGCAAAAAACCACCACTCAACAAATAATCCCGCAGATTCCTCGCTTCTTCCTCACTAAAGAAAACATTCCCGTGCCCGGTCATGTGAATAAAAGGATATTGAAAAATATCGGTGCTGCCCGGAGTTACTGTTTCGGGTTTTGAATTTATTGAGGTTTGAATGTTTTCATTGCAAAATTTTATCAGGTTGGGCAGGGAAGTCGGGTTTGCATACCAATCTCCACCGCCCTGATATTTTAAAACAGCGATTTCCTGGGCATTGAGCAATTGCCCTGCGAAGAATATAATAAGTGAAATAACTATTTTTTGGATCATTAGCCTATTGAATTTCTGTCAGCCCTGAATATGAAGATTTCTCATATTAAAAATATTTTGAAAGATAAGAAATTAATTACAGGCTAAAAATAGTTGTTGTTCCTATATAACTTCTTCCAAAGTTATCATATTTGAAGTTGTAGAACTACATCTACCGAGTATTTTGAGCAATAAAGCACAGTCCTCTATATTTTGTAAAATTATTGCCACGAAGACACATAAAAACACATTTCTAAAATCCCGTTAGGGATGTGATGTAGGTAGAAAAATCAATAAGATAACAACAAGAATCCCGTTAGGGATGTTATATTATCGTAAATTAAAACATAAACATGAAAATATAAATGTTTCCGGTATTATTTCGTCCCTAACGGGACTTCTTTCTATCAATTTTTAATTGCGCTACCAATATTCCATCCCTAACGGGATTCCTATTCCAGAGCTTAAAATTCAAAAAAATAAATTGAAAGAGGGATTCATCAGCATAAAAAAAGGTTTCACGCAAGAGAGTAAAGAAAAAAATGATAACAAAAATTTCATTAATTATTGAACTACCTCGATGCAAACATATAAGGTGTCTGAAAAAAATATAAGCAAATATATTTCTTACGCTGCAAGCAGCGGGGAATTCAACTCTAAGAAATTAAATCGCACTGTAAATGAGTTCCTGTCTTGTTGAAAGTGTTGAAAATAAAATTGCAAGACTTTGCGAACTTTGAGCCTTAGAGATTCCTATATAACTACCTTCAAAGTTATCTTATTTGAAGTTGTAGAACCAAATCTACCAAGTACTTTGTGATTCTTTGTGTTTTTCGTGTCTTAGGCAATGAAAACACAAGATAATGTAATCGATTGTGTGCCACCAAGGCTCTAAGACTCTAAGTTTCACAAAGAAAAATTCATTTAAACAAACTATTAATATTTTCAAATTTAGTTATTCTTCATTTGCAAGGGCTGCGGTATGGCAAGCCACTATTGCCGCGGTTTCCGTCCTTAACCGGCTGTTGCCCAAACTTACCGGGATCCATCCGTTTTTAATTGCCAATTTGATTTCTTCTGAAGAAAAATCACCTTCCGGACCTATTAAAATGGTGGAACTTTCGCCGGGTTTCAGCAGACTTTTTAACAATCTTTTTTCTTTTTCATCTTCGCAGTGGGCAATATATTTTTCACCTTCAACGGGGCTTTTAATAAATTCTGAAACATTTACGGGAGAATTGAGCTTTGGTATCGACAAATGAAGGGATTGTTTCATCGCAGTTTGTAAAACCCGTTCAAAACGCGCCAGTTTTACCACTTTTCTTTCGCTGTGATCGCAGATAACAGGAGTGATCTCCCGCACGCCGATCTCGGTGGTTTTTTCCAAAAACCATTCATACCTTTCGTTCATCTTAGTTGGCGCAACCGCTAAATGCAGGTAATATGCCGGTTTTGCTTCGGTTTTCACCTTAATTATTTTAGCAACGCATTGTTGTGGCGTGATCAGGATAAGTTCTGTTTCAAACAGAAAACCTTTTCCATTGGTGACATTCAGAAGTTCACCTTCTTTTTTCCGAAGAACTTTTACAATGTGTTTGCTTTCATCTCGCGGGAAAACAATTTGCGTGTCATTTTCAGAAATATCAGGATGATAGAATAATTGCATAGAATTTAAATTTTATAACGGGCTTGTGCGGTGATTGACAGATCGGAAAAATCCCCTTTCAAATATTTATAATACCCCACAATCCCAATCATTGCTGCATTATCTGTGGTATAATCAAATTTTGGAACAAAGGTTTTCCAACCGTACTTTTTATCTGCTTCTTTCAAAGCCTTTCTAATTCCGGAGTTTGCGGAAACTCCGCCGCCTATCGCAATTTGGTTAATTTCGGTTTGTTTTACCGCCAGTTTTAGTTTGTCCATTAAAATTTCCACAATGGTATATTGAATGGAAGCACAAATATCGTTTCTGTTTTCCTCAATAAAATTTGGATTGTCCTTTACCTGTTTTTGAATAAAGTACAAAACAGCCGTTTTTAATCCGCTAAAACTAAAATCGAGGCCGGCAACTTTTGGTTTGGTAAATTTAAAAGCTTTGGGATTTCCGTTTTGAGCATATTTGTCTATTAAAGGTCCGCCGGGATAGGGCATCCCCAAAATTTTTGCGCTTTTGTCAAAAGCTTCCCCCACGGCATCGTCAATTGCCTGGCCAAGCACCTCCATTTCAAAGAAATCTGAAACTTTTACAATTTGGGTATGCCCGCCGCTGATTGTCAATGCCAGAAAGGGAAATTCGGGTTTGGAATAATTTTCTTCATCAATAAAATGCGCCAAAATATGCGCCTGCATGTGGTTCACCTCAATCAGGGGCACGTTTAAACCCATCGCCAAAGATTTGGCAAAAGACGTTCCTACCAATAAAGAACCCATAAGTCCGGGTCCTCTTGTAAAAGCGATTGCAGATATGTCTTTTTTGTCGATATTTGCTTGAGCAATGGCCTGGTGAATTACCGGAACAATATTTTGCTGGTGTGCCCTGGAAGCAAGTTCAGGAACCACGCCCCCATATTTTTGATGTATATCCTGGGTAGCAACAATATTTGACAATAATTTGTCGTTGAGCAAAACTGCGGCCGCAGTGTCATCACAGGAAGATTCTATGGCTAAAATGTAAATGTTTTGAGAAGTCATTAAATAAGCTTAGGCATATTAATTGTTAATAATATTTACAAAGTTAAAATTTAAAAGCATATCAAAAAATTCTTAAAAATACTATTTAAAACAGTTGTCGCACTGTTGTTGTTTTTGGTGCTTTTATTGATTTTGTTTTCCATTCCCGCTATTCAAACTTCGGTGGCAAAAAGGCTTACAAATTCCATTCAGGAGCGTTCAGATGTCGATATATCAGTGGGAAAGGTGAGTCTTTCTTATTTTGGAAGGGTTAAACTGAATAGAGTAATGGTGAAAGATCACCATCAGGACACCTTATTGCATATTGACGAATTGCGAACTTCCATATTAGGGTTGACTAATCTACTCGCCAACAATCCCTCCCTGGGAAATACCAGCGCCGAAGGTTTTACCTTTAAAATGAAGCGTTATGCCGGAGAAGATTCAGATAATTTGAGCCTGTTACTCGAAAAACTAAAAACTGAACCCACCGGAGAGCCAAAGTCATTTTTCCTTGCAGTAAGAGATGTTTTTATTTCAAATGGTTATTACAGCTATATAGATGAAAACCTTGGATCGCCTGAAATTATTGTTTTGGATAAGCTGAATCTTCAGGCTGAAGAACTGAAGGTGATTGAAGATAGTTTTACAATTGAAATTAATTCCATGCAAGCGGAAGAAGGCAGGGGTTTAAAAATAAAAAATTTCAACACCAAATTTTTCTACAGTCCTACCAACATGAATATAAATGGGCTGGAACTGGAAACAGCTTATTCCAAAGTGGTTGCAGATATTGATCTAAATTATACCATCCAGGATTTTTCCGATTTTATCAATAAGGTGAAAATTGACGCCACTTTTAAGGAATCTCAATTCTCGACCAACGATTTAAAACTATTCTACACTGCCTTCGGAAATAATGAAAATTTAAACATCTCTACTAATTTAACCGGGACTTTAAACGATTTTAAACTTGAAGAGCTGCAATTAAGCGGAATGGACCGCAGTAATATTCGGGGAACGGTAAATGTGGAAGGCGCTTTCTCTGAAAATATGAATGACTTTAAACTCACCGGGGATTTCGCGGAATTATCTACAAATTATTACGACCTGGTGAACCTGCTTCCAACTATTTTACGCAACAAATTACCGGTTACCCTCCGGGATTTCGGCAATTTACAGCTTCAGGGCACCACCGTGCTCACGAAAAATTCCCTGGATGCCAATGTTTTTATAGCTACCCAACTGGGAAGTGCCAAAGCAGATATTATTTTAAGAAATACCGATAATAAAGCAATTACCGCTTATAAGGGAAATCTTGTTTTTAATGAATTCAATATCGGAAGGTTATTGGACAATAAAGATCTTGGGAAAACAAGTTTTAACATCAATGTGGACGGAAAAGGCTTTACCGCCGAAAGTTTAAATACCCAGGTACGGGGAAGAATTTCAAAAATTAATTTTAACAATTATACCTATTCTGATATTTTAATTCTCGGAACTTTGCGAAATTCAGTTTTTAACGGAGATCTTGTTTCCAACGACCCCAATCTAAAACTGGAATTTAGCGGTCTTGTGGATATTTCAAAAACTGAGAATAAATATGATTTTGAAGCCTCTGTGGACTATGCCAATTTAAATATCCTGAATTTTGTTACCAGGGATTCAATCTCCATTTTCAAGGGAGATGTGATGATGAAACTGCAGGGTAATAATTTGGATAATGTCTATGGAAATATTTTGCTTTTGAATACTTCCTACCAAAATCAAAATGATTTGTATTATTTTGACGATTTAAGCGTGACTTCCAGTTTTGATGAAAAAGCCGTGCGAACCATTGCAGTGAATTCTCCCGATGTAATTAACGGCCAGGTTTCAGGGCTTTTTAAAATTTCGGAAGTTGGGGCCTTAATAGAAAATTCAATTGGAAGTATTTACACCAATTACAGGCCAAATGTCATTACCAACAATCAATATATGGAATTTGACTTCGATATTTACAATAAGATTGTCGATGTGTTTTATCCTAAAGTAAAGCTGGCACCCAATACCTTTATTCGTGGTAGGTTAGAATCGGATGAATCTGAATTCAAATTAACTTTTAGATCGCCTAAAATTGAAGCATTTGGCAATATGCTCAGGGATATCAATATTCAGGTTGATAATACAAACCCCATTTACAATACTTTTGTTGAGGCCGATAGTGTTTCCACCGGTTTTTATAATTTTTCTGAATTCAGTCTTATTAATGTAACCTTGCGTGACACCTTATTTATCAGGTCTGAATTACAGGGAGGAAAAGGCAACAATGATGTTTTTAACCTGAACTTTTTTCATACCATCAATGATCAGAATAAATCTGTAATAGGAATTCAGCGCTCTGATGTAAAATTCAAGGAAAACATCTGGTATTTGAATGAAAATAACAATAAGAGCAATAGGATTATTTTCGACAATAAATTAAATGATGTTTCAATAGATTCTCTTGTATTAAGCCATCAAAATGAATTGATAAGCTTAAGCGGACAGATGAAAGATTCCACTTACAAGGATTTTAGGATCGAATTTAACGAGGTGGATATCGAAAAAATTACTCCGGAAATTGAAAATCTTGCCCTTGAGGGAACTCTAAACGGAAAACTTCATTTGTTGCAGGAAAAAGGCGCTTACCTTCCCAATACCTCCCTCATCATAGATGGACTGGCAATAAACGAAAATCAGCTTGGAAAACTGGAAATAGATGTAGATGGAAATCAGGATCTAAGCTATTATAATATTGATGCTACCTTGAGAAAACAAGGTTTTGAATCCTTATCTGCAAAAGGTGGAATTAATGTCAATGCGGGAGAACCAACCATAGATATGGATGTATCCCTTGACAACTTTAATATGAGTGCATTTAGTCCGCTTGGGGGAGATGCCATAGATAATATCCGGGGTTTTGCCTCCGGGGATGCAAAAGTGAGCGGTATTTACAAAAATCCGGATATTTCAGGAAAACTTCTTTTGGATAAAGCAGGTTTGCGAGTTCCTTATCTAAACATAGATTTCGATTTTATGGATCAGGCAGTTGTAGATTTAACCGAACAACAGTTCAATTTTGACAAAATTGACATTGTTGATACAAAATTTAGAACTTCAGGGGTTTTGGATGGGACCATTTCACATCGAAATTTTAAACAATGGTTTTTGGATCTGGAGATCACCAGTGACAGGCTCCTGGTTTTAAATACTGAAGTTGAAGAAGATGCTATGTATTACGGAACTGCATTTATTGATGGCAATGCGAGCATTAAAGGCCCCACAGACGAACTTGTGATTAACGTAAATGCCGCTACGGCAAGAGGAACCATTTTCAAGATTCCCCTGAGCGATGCAGAATCTGTAGGCGACAATTCCTATATACATTTTTTAAGTCCGGAAGAAAAGGCAGCCCGCTTGGCAGGTGAAATAATAACAACTCCAGAAGTAAAAGGCCTGGAACTCAATTTTGACCTGGACATCACCAATGATGCGGAAGTGGAGATCGTGGTAGATCAAACCAGTGGTAGTACTTTAAGAGGCCGGGGAGCAGGGAACCTGCTAATAGAGATAAATACCAATGGGAAGTTCAATATGTGGGGGGATTTTGTGGTATATGAAGGCGTTTATAATTTCAAATACGCGAGCCTGGTACAAAAAGTATTTAAGGTAAAATCCGGGGGAAGTATAAACTGGGGAGGCAGTCCATCTCAAGCACAACTGGATGTGAGCGCAGTTTACGAGGTAAACGCCAATCCGGCTATTTTGCTGGAAAATCCATCCATAAACCGAAAGATCCCGGTTGAGGTAATTATACTTTTACAAGGGCAAATCGCCCAACCGGAAATAACTTTTGACGTAGAATTCCCCAATGTGAGTTCTGTTGTGCGATCAGAGCTGGAATACAGAATGAACGATAGGGCAAGCAGGGAATTACAGGCATTATTCCTTGTGACACAAGGGATGTTTTACAGTGAATTCGCCATTGGCCAAAATGCCATTACCGGGACTTTGGTTGAGCGGGCTTCCAGTTTGGTGAACGATATTTTTGCAGACGAAGACGGAAAATTCCAGGTTGGGGTAAATTATGTTCAGGGGGACCGCACTCCGGATCAATCGACGGTGGATAGGTTTGGGCTGACACTTTCAACCCAAATAAGCAAACGTGTGCTCATAAATGGCCAGGTTGGGGTTCCCGTTGGAGGCATGACAGAATCTGTAATTGTGGGCGATGTTGAAATTGAATTCCTTTTGAATGAAGATGGCTCCCTGAGGGCGAAAATTTTTAACAGGGAAAACAACATTCAGTTTATAGGTGAGGAAATAGGTTTTACACAGGGCATAGGACTTTCATATTCTGTAGATTTTGATACCTTTAAAGAACTTATTAGAAAGATCCTGAATAAAAAGTTAATGAAATCTGAAGAAGAAATTGAGCAGGAAGAATCGGCTAAATCTTTAGCTCCAGATTATATTGTCTTTCCAAAGCAATAGTTTATCCTTCTGCAAATTAAATTTCGGTTAATAATGTTTTGGGCAGGAACCTTATTGAATAATACTTTGTAAATTTAAGTTTTAAAAGAAAAAAATGGCAAAAAAAATATATCGAATTGGAGTGATGACCTCTGGAGGGGATTCTCCCGGAATGAATGCGGCAATTCGTGCTGTAGCCAGGACCTGTGCATATTATAATACCCAATGTGTGGGATTTTATCGCGGATTTCAGGGAATGATAGAAGGAGATTATATTGAATTGGACGCCAGGAGCGTTCGAAATATTATTTCAAGAGGTGGAACCATCTTGAAATCTGCCCGGTCTAAAGATTTTTTCACCGCTGAAGGCCGAAAAAAGGCAGCCGATAACCTCAAAAGGGCCAAAGTGGATGCAATGATTCTCATAGGTGGTGATGGAACTTTTAGAGGCGGAAAAATTTTCAGCCAGGAACATCATATTCCTATTATAGGTGTCCCGGGAACTATTGATAATGACATTTCAGGGACCAATTCTACAATTGGATACGATACAGCTTTGAATACCGTGGTTGAAGCAATCGACAAAATACGGGATACAGCAAGTTCTCACAACCGATTGTTTTTTGTGGAAGTAATGGGCAGGGATGCAGGTTTTATAGCCTTAAACAGCGGAGTAGGAGCCGGAGCAGAAGAAATCCTGATACCGGAGGAAGACCTGGGGCTGGAACGCTTATTGAATTCTTTGGAACGAAGTCGCCGTTCCGGTAAAACATCCAGTATCGTGGTGGTTTCTGAAGGGGATAAAATTGGCAAGAACGTATTTGAGCTCGCTGAATACGTGACCAAAAATCTGCCGGATTACGATGCGAGAGTAACCGTTTTAGGTCATATACAGCGAGGTGGGAGTCCTTCCTGTTTTGACAGGGTATTAGCTAGCCGATTATGTGTTAAAGCGGTTGAATTATTGCTGGATGGACAACAGGATCTTATGGTTGGTTTTATAAATAATAAAGTGGAAGCCTGCAGTCTCGATGAAGCTTTGAAAAGCAAACACGACATCAATAAAGATTTATTGCGAATTTCAGATATCTTATCAACTTAAAAAAATGACAATAGCAATTATCGCCTACAACGGAAAAAAAGCTGAAATGGTTCAGTTTCTGAATGAAAATCAGGAAATCCTACATTCCAAAGAAATAAACTGATAGCAACAGGTACAACAGGTGCAAAAACTGAAGCAGCCGGTTTTTAGGTTGAAAAATTGCATTCAGGTCCAATTGGAGGCGATGCTCAAATTGCATCTCGTGGAGCTGAGGGAAAAGTAGATATGGTTCTTTTCTTTCGGGAGCCTCTCGATAAACATCCTCATGAACCCGATATATTTATGCTGATGCGCTTATACGACGTTCTTAATATTCCATTGGCTAAAAATCCTGCATCTGCAACATTGCTCATAAAGGCTATTTAACCGCGATAGCACTAATTTCAACATTGACGAATTTAGGCAAATTGGAAACTTCTACAGTTTCTCTTGCAGGAGCAGTCTCAGCATTGAAATAATTTCCGTAAACTTCATTTATTTTTGCGAAATTATTCATATCACTAATGAAAATTGAGGTTTTTACCACATTTTCAAAAGTCATTCCAGCTTCGGTTAAAATTGCTTTCAGGTTTTCCATTACCAATTTTGTTTCCGCTTCCAGATCTTCGGTCTCCAATTGACTGGTCAAGGGGTTTATTGCGATTTGTCCCGAGATAAAAAGTGTATTTCCGGTTAATATTGCCTGGTTGTAAGGCCCTATTGGTGCCGGCGCGTTAGCTGTTTTGATTATTTTTTTCATTGCTGTAATTGTTAATTGGTTGATTGGTTAATTCGTTAATCCGAAAATTCGTTATTTCGTAACTTTTTAGTCTTGTTTCCTGTCTCTAGACTCTATTTTCTCATATCTCAATTCTCAAATCTCAATACTCAATACTCATTTTAAAGTCGTTTATCCGGTTCACTGCGTTTGTCGTATTTTATATCGCTCAGGATAGAAGATTTTATACCGACAAAGAAATTCCAGGAAGCACGCTCACTAAAGGGAACCCAGTTAAAACTCAAGCGCCAGCTATCTAAATCCCGCTGGAATCTCAAGGTGGTATAGGAGAATCCCTTCGCTTTTAAATCAAATCCAGACGAACCGCCAACCACCCATTTAGGGGAAAGTTCTATATCTCCCGAAAACATAATGGAATGGGATGAAATTTCACTTTGTCTGGCTGAATTATTATAATTCATTGCATAAGCAAACCGAAAATTCCAGGGAATTTTATAGTTATACCATTGATTATCAGTTTCCTCATCTTTTTCAAAAGCATCTTCATCATAGAGCTGTCCATCAAGGCCTGCAGCCTTTCCAAAAAGATCATCGGGCCGTCCACCGCTTCTGAAGGCTGGATTATCCAGTTGGTCTGTATTTTCTGAATCTTTATCAGCATCTTTTTCAAAATCTTTGCTGGAAAAAGAATATCCGAAACTCACATTGGCTGAGGTAAGCCTGAAAAGGCTCCCGCCGTTTTTTATATTTAGTTTCTCAATACGCCTGTTATTGTTGTCGAGTGCATAAAGATCAAGGTTGGCAGAAAGGTTTACATCCAGTTTATTTTGAATAACAGGAATGCTTCCGCGTAAACTTATAGGCGCCAACCTCAAGGAATCTCCCGCCAGGTTATAAGCTGTACTCGCACTAAAATTGTTTAAAAGTTTAATGGTTTTAGGTTCGGTAGCAGTACTGTCCTTATCCCTGACTTTTGCTTCCAGGGTGTTGCTGATGGATAACCCGATAGAACTCCCAAAAATACGGCCCGGAGCACCAAACAGCGAGCCTTGAAACCTGGAGTAATCCACAAAGGTATTTAGGGAAGGGTCTATTTCGTTCTCGATTTCGTACTGATCGTAATATTGATCGAAACCGGGATTGATGTTATAACTGATGGAAGGTCTCATCACGTGCCTTATGGCTTGTATTTTCTTGTCCTTACCAAGGTTGACCAACCCGTAAAGGGTAGTCCCCATACTGGTGCTGAAATTGTAGGTGCGGTAAGAGTCAAAACCATTAACGGTGTCTATCACAACTTGTTTGGCTGTTTGGTCATAAGAGCGGTTAAAAGTTTTAAACACCCAATTTTCCTGATAGTTGGCACTGGAACTGACACTCAAGAATTTAAATAATTTGAAGTTTGTTGAAAGCGGTATGCTGTGCTGCGCTCCAAAATTTGCATCCCGGAACATTTCCGGTTTAAAAAACAATGAATCGGTCGTACTAATCCTGTTTTCGCCTCTAAAATTATATTGAAGATTGATGTTCTCTATCAAACCCTTTTTGGTACCAAGCTTTGGGGCAAGCGGATAAATCCGGGAAACACTTCCCTGCACCGTGGGCAGGGTCATATTTATTTCCTTTGTATTGGTGTTTTGTGAATGAGTTGCAACAACATTGAGATTGACCTGGGGCTCACCCTGGAATGTTTTGGAATATGAAATCGAGGAACTCAGGGAGTTATTAAGGAAATTTGCGGTGTTAGCCTGGTTGACTGATGCCTGGTAATATTCACTGCTTCCAAGGTTTACGGAAGCTGAAAATCTTGAATTTGGATTTGCCTTGGCATCCTGGGAATGTGACCATTGAAGGTTATACACAGATCGTTGCGCAAAATCGGGAAAACCGCGTTCACTATCCAGGAGGTTCTCATATCTTATGTTGAGATTTCCCCGAAAGCGGTATTTTAAGGCATAACTGGATTCCACGCGTAAACCATAACTCCCGTTGGTGTAATAATCTCCTAAAACCAATAAATCGGCAAAATCACTCATTGCAAAGTAATAGCCTCCATTTTGCAGAAAATAACCTCTTTGGTTGGTTTGCCCGAAGGAAGGAATAATAAAACCCGAGGTTTGTTCATCGGTAAGTGGAAAATATCCAAAAGGCAGCCCCAGTGGAGTAGGAACATCGGCAATGAACATATTCACCAGGCCTGTAACAATTTTTTTCTTGGGAACGAATTTTATCTTTCGGGCATAAAAGTAATAATCGGGGTCTTCCACATTTTCAGAAGTGGTGAAACGCACGTTTTTCATAAAATATACCGAATCGTTTTCGCGTTTGGTAATTTCACCCACCACTTTAAACCCGCCTTCTTCGGTTCGGGAATTATAGATCAGGGCTTTTTTGGAGTTAAAATTGAATCGGATCGAATCCGGCTCAACGGTGTTTTGTGCCTGGGTAAATATTGGACGCTGGGAATATGCGCCGGTAGAATCGGGGATTCCGTAGGCATAAACTTCGTTTTTTTCATTGTCCAAAATGATCAATCCCGCTGTAATTACAATATCCCCGTAGGTAATTTGAGCCTGATCGAAGAGGTACATTCTGTTTTCCTTTTGGCTAATCCGCATATAATCCTCAGCCTTATAGGTAATCACATCAGTTAAAAGCGAAGTTTTGGTTTTTACGGTATCATTTACGGTTCCGGCTTTTAAAGTGTCCTGCACCACAATCCTGGATGTCGCAGCAAGAGAATCTGCCACGCGCACAATACTGTCTCTTTCAGCCTCAATGCGGACTTCCCCTGCGGATTTGGTTTCCTGAGCCAAAGAAAATTCAGGGGCCAACAGCAAAATAAAACAATAAAAAAGAATATAAATTGAGTTTGTCCGCAAAGCTATAAATGGTATTTTTGTCAATAATGGCTTGCTTATTGAATAGTCAAAATTACATATATTTTTTTAGCTTCCTTTTGGGAATTTAAAAAAATAAACCATTAAAATAATTGTACTAACATTTCGTTAAATTATTTATGAAAACATCCCTCCTCAAACTTCTCGTATTAGTATTTACCGGATTTGTATTAATCGCTTCAACTCCGGAAAAACCTGAACCAATAATTTTTAAATTTATCGTGGTGCTTGATGCAGGTCACGGCGGAAAAGATCCCGGAAACAGGGGAGGAGGATTTCATGAAAAAGATATCGCTTTGAGCATTGTCTTAAAAATTGGAAAGGAATTGGAAAAAAATCCGAATATCAAGGTAATCTACACCCGTGATAAAGACGTTTTTATTCCGCTTGATCAACGCGCTAAAATTGCCAATGATGCCAAGGCCGATCTCTTTATTTCGGTACATTGCAACGCGCATAACTCCCAAGCTTACGGAACTGAAACTTTTGTATTGGGTCTTCATAAGAATCAATCCAACTTTGAAGTTGCCAAACGGGAAAATTCCGTGATTTTTCTGGAAGAGGATTATGATATTACTTATGATGGATTTGATCCCAATTCCCCCGAATCTTATATAGGAATGATGATCATGCAGGAGGAATACCTGGATCAAAGTATACTTCTTGCAGATTTTGTACAAAAAAAATTCACCAACGGTTTACACAGAAATGACCGGGGAGTAAAACAAGCGGGATTCCTCGTACTCCATCAAACCTATATGCCAAGTGTGTTGATAGAAACCGGGTTTTTGACAAATTCCAGCGAAGGACCATTTTTAAACAGTAATACAGGACAAACCAAAATGGCTGGCGCAATTGTAGAAGCGGTTATTGATTACAGCCATTCTATTAATCTTGGCGTTCTTGATAATTTAGAAGCAGGTGCCCCGGCTAAAGTTGTTGTTAAAAAAGAATTTGATGATAGCTTTATAGGAGTTACTTTTAAGGTACAACTCGCCGCCAGCAGTAAAAAATTAGAGCCCAAGGCATCAAATTTTAAAGGTCTCACCCCCGTTTTCAGGGAAAAGGAGGGGAAATTATATAAATATTATTTCGGTGCTAGCTCAAGTTATTCACAAATACAACTGCTTCACAAGGATGCTCAATCAAATGGTTATCCCTCAAGTTATGTAGTGGCATTTAAGGAGGGGAAAAAGATTACTGTTAATGAGGCGTTAAAATCTGGGGTTAAATAGGGGTGCCTTAATATTATTATATCTAAATTTGTTCAAATTCTAAAATTCTATTCCTTTGAAATATACAAAAGAGGTTAAAACCGGTATTCTGGCCATTGTCGCTATTGTAATACTTATATTCGGATATAGTTTTCTCAAAGGTAAAAATCTCTTAGATTCTAGTCGAATATTTCACTCTATATATTCAGATGTGGAAGGTTTGTCGCAATCATCGCCTGTTACGATCAACGGACTTAAAGTAGGCCAAATCCAAAAAATCGATTTCCTGGATGAGACCGGGTTGCTTTTTGTAACCTTTACCGTAGACAGCAAGTTTCAATTTTCCAAAAATAGTTTAGCACAAATTTATGGTGGTGGCCTTATTGGCGGAAAATCCCTTGCGATTGTCCCCGATTACAACTCTAAAATAATGGCCAAATCCGGAGATACCCTGCCAGGGGACATAGAAGAAGGGATCATGGAACTGGTTAATGAAAGGCTTACCCCGTTGCAAATTAAAGTAGAAAGGGTAATTGTGAATGCAGATTCCTTATTAACTGCATTTAACGAGGTATTAAATCCCGAAACCAGAAATAATATTGCCGCCTCTTTTGATGATCTATCCGAAACTATAAAATCCTTTAAAGCTACCGCGACATCTTTAAATGGAATTGTTGAAGGCAATTCTGCCAAACTAAATCAAACCTTTACCAATCTCGATGAAATGTCTGGAAATTTCAATAAATTTTCAGATACCCTGGCCCAGGTCAATATTAAGGGAATGACCGATGATTTAGAAAAAGTTATCGCAGATTTCGAAAAAATTTCCAATAATTTAACCAGCGGAAAAGGAACTGCAGGGAAGTTGTTGACAGACGACAAAGTATATGATAACCTGGATCGTGCGACAAAACAACTGGAAGAACTCTTACAAGACATAAAATTGAATCCTAAAAGATATGTTCACATCTCTGTTTTCGGAAAAAATACCGGATCATATAATGCGCCAAAGGATTCCTTAAAATAAGAACCTATGCAAATTATTACCCAGATTGTTTTTCTACTAGTTCTGATAGCCGGAATTGCATTTTTTACAAGAAATATTCGTAAGATTATTCGCAACATTAAAATTGGGCGAAAGATAGACCGGAACGATCACCCAAAGGAACGCTGGGGCCAAATGGCAAGAATTGCAATTGGACAATCCAAAATGGTAAAAAAACCAATTGCAGGAATTTTACACGTAATCGTTTATCTGGGTTTTATCATAATAAATATTGAAGTCCTTGAGATAATGATCGACGGGATTTTTGGCACTCACCGAATTCTTTCATTTTTAGGAGGTTTCTATAGTTTTCTCATTGGTTCTTTTGAAATTCTCGCTCTTCTGGTGTTGGTTTCTGTCATTGTTTTTTGGATTCGCAGAATGATTTTACAAATTCCGCGCTTCTGGAAAAAAGAAATGACAAGCTGGCCTAAAAATGATGCATTGAACATTTTATATTTTGAAATGGTTTTAATGACCTTGTTTTTAATAATGAATGCTGCCGATTACCAATTACAGCTTAACGGAGCGGCCCATTATGCACAACAAGCCGGTATTGCCGGAGCTTTCCCAATAAGCCAGGTATTATTGCCCTGGTTTGAAGGATTTAGCAATGCAAGCCTCATCATTGTTGAAAGAGCTGCCTGGTGGTTGCACATTATAGGAATTTTGATCTTCCTGAATTATTTATATTATTCCAAGCATTTACATATTTTACTGGCTTTTCCAAATGTATATTTTGCGAAATTGACCAAAAAAGGGAAATTGGACAATTTGGAATCGGTGACCAACGAGGTGAAATTGATGATGGATCCCAATGCCAATCCTTATGCAGCCCCAGCCGAGGGTGCAGAAAATGAAGTGCCGGAAAAATTTGGAGCTTCAGATGTGATGGATCTCAATCAAATCCAGTTATTAAACGCCTATACCTGTACTGAATGCGGAAGATGTACTGCAGAGTGTCCGGCCAATCAGACCGGGAAACTGCTTTCTCCCCGTAAAATAATGATGGATACCCGCGACCGGCTTGAAGAAGTTGGAGAAATTATCACTAAAAAAGGCAAGTTTGAAGATGACGGGAAACAATTGCTGGACGATTATATTTTAAGGGAAGAACTTTGGGCTTGCACCACGTGCAATGCCTGTGTAGAAGCTTGTCCGGTAGGAATAGATCCTTTGTCCATAATTATTGATATGAGGCGTTATTTGGTGATGGAACAAAGCGCTGCGCCTAAAGATCTGGCCATAGCGATGACAAATATCGAAAATAACGGAGCTCCCTGGCCTTACAACCAGATGGACAGGTTGAATTGGGCCGAAGAAAATTAGGGTTATTAATCAGAAGAAAGAATATAGAGAATAGATGAAAGATATTAAGTTGATGCATAAAATATTACATAAGTTTATGTGTCAATATATCGCCGTCATCTTAATCCATCTTTGAACAGTCTTCCTTTTATCAGGAAATTTTATAGCTTCCTTTTTAATTGATGAGAAAATACGTTGGTAACAGCAACCTAACACAAAAAGAAGCTAGTAATTTAGGTTTCAGAAAAAAAAATAAAATACAGATTTTAAAGAGCAATAAAATGGCAGAATTAATAAAAGTTCCGACAATGGCAGAATATATGGCAGAAGGTAAAAAACCTGAAGTTTTATTTTGGGTGGGTTGTATGGGAAGTTTTGACGATCGCGCAAAAAAAATTACAAAAGCCTTTGTGCGTCTTTTACACAACGCCAAAGTGGATTTTGCCGTTTTGGGGACGGAAGAAAGTTGCACTGGCGATCCCGCAAAACGTGCGGGAAACGAATTTCTTTTCCAAATGCAGGCCGTAACCAATATTGAAGTCCTGGATGGATATGAGATCAAAAAAATAGTTACAGCTTGTCCTCATTGCTTTAATACCATTAAAAATGAATACCCGGAATTGGGCGGAAACTATGAAGTTATGCACCATACCACTTTCCTGAAATCCCTTTTGGATGAAGGCAGGTTAAAGGTTGAAGGCGGAAAATTTAAAGGCAAACGCATCACATTTCACGACCCCTGCTATTTAGGACGTGGAAATGATGTTTATGAGGCTCCAAGGGATTTATTAAGGAAACTTGAAGTTGAGCTGGTAGAAATGAAAAATTGCAAAAGTCAGGGACTTTGCTGCGGCGCAGGAGGCGGACAAATGTTTAAAGAACCTGAACCCGGAAATAAGGACGTAAATATCGAACGTACCGAACAGGCAATGAAAGTAAAACCTGAAATTATAGCTGCAGGTTGCCCTTTTTGTATGACTATGATGACCGACGGGGTTAAAGGTAAAGACCAGGAAGGAAATATCCAGGTGATGGATGTGGCTGAAATGATTGCCAACGCTGAGGAATTATAATTATAGGTCATTGTTTACCTTTTCGTAATATTAGGTGAAGGCAATATATTGTAAAATAAAATTATGTAACAATTGAGGTAGCAGTTTATAGTCTTTTCTCTATTATCTATATTCTTTCTTCTGTTTGATACGTTAAACTTACTAATTAAATGGCACTATCCTTGACGCACAGCCTTTAATAAAGTAGCTTTGCAAAAATATAATCCCCAAAAAAAATGCTAATACCTTTCGAAAATTTACCTGATTCTTCCAGGGTCTGGATCTATCAGGCCAACCGATCTTTTTCAGATCAGGAACTTCAGGAAATCAAATCTCAATCTGAAGATTTTATTACCCAATGGACCGTTCATGGATCCGATTTAAAGGCTTCATTTGAAATTCGATACAAACGTTTTATAATTTTCGGCCTTGACCAGGAATTGAATATGGCAAGCGGATGTTCAATCGACGCTTCAGTTAAATTTATTCAACAGCTTGAAAAACAATATAATGTAGAATTATTGGATAAGATGAACGTAAGTTATAAGCAGGGAGAATTCATTGCCTATAAAAACCTTATAGACTTCAGAAAAATGGCGAAAGAGAAAGCAGTTTCCCCGAATACCATTGTATTCAATAATTTGGTAAACACTAAAGCAGAATATCTTACAGATTGGGAAGTTCCCGCTTCAGAAAGTTGGCACAACCGTTTTTTAAAGTAAAACCTGAATGAAGTTTTTTCAGCTTTATTTAGTTACATTTTTCTTGCTTGCAGTTTCCGCCTCTGTTTTTGCCCAGCAATCAAATCCTCTGATATCTACTGATTATGCTGAACAGCGCATTTGGGTTGATAGCATTTACGGCAATATGAGTTTACTGGAAAAGGTGGGCCAATTGTTTATGGTCGATATTTTTTCTAACCAATCCCTGGTTAAAACCGATAAAATAAAAGATCTTATTAGGGAAGAAAATGTTGGGGGAATTATATTTTCTAAAGGAGGGCCACTGCAACAGGCAAAATTAAATAACGAATATCAGGCGCTCTCTAAAACTCCTTTATTAATAGGAATGGATGCTGAATGGGGACTGGCTATGAGATTGGATTCTACTTTTGCTTTGCCCTGGAACATGACTTTGGGGGCGATAAAAGATCTTGAACTTATCGAAGAAGCTGGGGCAGCTATTTCCCGTAATTCCAAGCGTTTAGGGGTACACATTAATTTTGCTCCGGTGGTAGATATAAATACCAATGCTGATAATCCAATTATTGGAAACCGTTCCTTTGGCGAGAAGAAGGTAAACGTCACCCAAAAAGCCCTGGCATTTATGAAGGGCATGCAAAGTGAAGGAATTTTATCGACTGCCAAACATTTTCCGGGACATGGGGATACCCAAACCGATTCCCACAAAACCCTGCCCACCATCTCATTTTCAAAATTCAGAATTGACAGTATAGAACTTTATCCGTTCAAAAAACTGATTCAGGAAGGGGTGTCAAGCGTTATGGTGGCTCACCTGAATATTCCCAGCCTGGAAGAACAACCAGATTTGCCTTCTTCCTTATCTAAAACGATTGTAACAGAGCTATTAAAGGAAAAACTGGATTTTAACGGGCTCATTTTTACGGATGGTCTTAAAATGAAGGGCATCACAAATTATAAGGAACCGGGTGATATGGAATTGGCTGCTTTTCTTGCAGGTAATGATATTTTGCTTGGGTCAGATGATGTGCCAAAAGCTGCAGCATTAATTATTGAAGCTGTTAATACGGGCCTAATTTCCGAAGAACGTTTGGCTCATTCTGTGAGGAAAATTCTTTTTGCTAAATATAAAGCCGGGTTAAACAATTATAAACCCGTGGATAAAACAAATTTAGTCGAAGACCTCAATACCATTGATGACCTCGTGCTTTACGATAAGTTAATTGAAAATTCCATTACGCTCATAAAAAACAACAACGGAATCCTTCCGATTAAAAATTTGGAGATAAAGAAAATAGCCTATGTCAATTTTGGGGATGCTGATGGAGCCCCTTTTCTGAAACAACTTTCCAAATATGCCGATGTTGATTGGGTGAGGGCCGCGAAACTCGAGGAATTGCAGGAAAAACTGAAAGCTTATAATTATGTGATCCTGGGTTTTCACAAATCGAATGCCTCTCCCTGGGCAAGTTATAAATTCAGTAAAGACGAACTCACCTGGATCCAGGAAATTGCGAGGAAAAATAAAACCGTGCTGGATGTTTTTACAGGGCCTTATGCATTACTGGATCTTAAATCCAGCAGTAATTTGGAGGGGATTATAGTAAGTTACCAGAACTCTGCGGTTGCCCAGGAAAAATCGGCACAAATAATTTTTGGTGCCCTTGAAGCAAAAGGAAGATTACCGGTAAGCCTTGGGGATAATTTCCCTGTGGGCACAGGTTACAACACAAGAGTCCTGGACAGGTTATCCTACGGGATCCCGGAATCGATTGGAATGAGTTCGCGGAAACTTGAAAAAATCGATTCGGTTATAAATGTCGCTTTAGAGGGGAAAATGACCCCGGGTTTACAGGTTTTGGTGGCCCGAAAAGGAAAAGTGATTTATCAACGCAATGCCGGGTATCACACCTATGAGAAAGAAATTGAGGTAACCGATTCTTCCCTATATGATCTGGCCTCACTCACCAAAATATTGGCGAGCCTTCCGTTAATCATGGAACTGGAAGAAAAAGGAGTATTAGATTTTAAATCAAAATTGGGGGATTTTATGCCGTTCTTCAAAAATTCAAATAAGGAAGACATAAGCTTGCAGAATATGTTAATGCATTATGCCAGGTTAACCCCCTGGTTGCCATTTTATGTACCTACAATTGACAGGAAAACCAAACGCCCTTCAGTTAAATATTACAGGGATTCATCTGAAGTTGGCTTTAGCACCGTGGTAGCAGAGAAAATGTACATTAGGAACGATATAGGGGATTCCATAATGAATATTATCAAAGAAAGTGATCTGGAACGAAAAGTCGGGTATAAATACAGTGACCTGCCATTTTATATCATGAAATATTATTTGGAAGATTATTATAGCTCCTCCATGGCAAATATCACCCAGGAACATGTTTACAAACCATTGGGCGCCAATTACACTACCTATTTACCAATGGATAAATTTAAACTGGCACAAATTGTCCCTACTGAAAATGATAAATTATGGCGTAGGCAATTGGTTCACGGTTATGTTCACGATCAGGGTGCGGCGATGCAGGGAGGAATTGGCGGGCATGCAGGATTGTTCAGCAATGCCAATGATGTAGCCAAAATTATGCAGCTGTATTTAAACGGTGGAAATTATGGCGGGAAGCGTTATCTTGATCAAAAAACATTGGACAAATTCAACACCTGTTATTATTGCGAAGAAAATGTAAGGCGGGGAGTGGGTTTCGACAAACCACAACTCGGTGTGGCCGGGCCTACCTGTGGCTGCGCCTCCTTATCAAGTTTTGGCCATAGCGGGTTTACGGGAACTTTTACCTGGGCCGATCCTGAGGAAGAAATTGTGTATGTATTTTTATCCAATAGGGTCAATCCCGATGTGGATAACCGAAGTTTGATAAGAGAAGATATCCGTTCAAAAATTCAAAGCATTATTTACGAAGCTATAGATTTTTAGATTATAAAGGAGATTTAGTAAAAAAGATTATGCATTAGAACATTGTGGATTATTTTATTGATTTCAATTGAGAATTGTTATTTTGCTTCGTTCCAATTTAACCGCAAAGTACGCCAAGAAAAAAAACGCAGAGGACGCAAAGAAAAAATGAGTGATAATGAACCAAATGGATAATTATTGAATTGGGAATTATAAAAAAGACAACGTGACAGAAGTACCGCAAAAATAGCAAGACTTAGCGATCTTTGCGGAAACTTTGCGCCCTTTGCGGTTAAAGAAAGCACCATTCAACAATTTCCTAAAACAGAACCTTAAAATAAGCCAACAGGTTTGTTTCGAAAGAATAAACATTATAAAATATGAAAATAGCCATTGTATGCTATCCCACTTTTGGGGGAAGCGGTGTAGTTGCAACAGAGTTGGGAATGGAGCTTTCAAAACGCGGTCATGAAATTCATTTTATAACCTATAAACATCCTGTGAAGCTGGAACAATTAACTGGGAATATTCATTTTCACGAAGTAAATGTTCCCGAATATCCACTGTTCCATTATCAGCCTTACGAACTCGCGCTCAGCAGCAAACTGGTCAATATGGTAAAACTATATAAAATTGAAGTTTTACACGTGCATTACGCCATTCCACACGCATACGCGGGTTATATGGCCAAAAAAATGCTGGAGGAAGAGGGAATTTTCATTCCTATGGTCACAACCCTTCATGGCACCGATATTACCCTGGTTGGGAATCATCCTTTTTATAAACCTGCCGTGACCTTTAGCATCAATAACAGCGATGTGGTAACTTCGGTTTCCCAAAGTTTGAAGGACGATACCCTGGGTTCTTTTAAGGTCACCAAAGAAATTCACGTGGTACCCAATTTCATAGATATTTCAAAATATCAAAAAAAATCTACCGATTGCCAGCGTTCCCTGATGGCTAAACCTGATGAAAAAATAATCTCGCATGTGAGCAATTTCAGGCCTGTTAAGCGCATAGCAGATGTGATCATGATTTTTGACAGGATTCAGAAAAAAATAAAATCCAAACTGATCATGGTTGGAGAAGGCCCTGAAAAAGAAATGGCTGAAAATCTGGTGATGGAATTAGGCATTGAAGATAAAGTTGTTTTCCTGGGTCAAAGCAATGAAGTAGATGAAATTCTTTGTTTTTCAGATCTTTTCCTGCTTCCCTCAGAAAAAGAGAGCTTCGGACTTGCCGCGCTGGAAGCAATGGCAAACGGGGTTCCCGTTATTTCTTCTAACAGCGGGGGTATTCCTGAATTAAATTCACACGGAGTTTCGGGATATTTAAGCAATCTTGGGAATGTGGAAGAAATGGCGAATTTCGGAATTTCCATCCTGGAAAATGAAGAAACCTTGCAGCAATTCAAAATGAACGCATGGAACCGCGCCAAAAAATTTGACGTCGCCAAAATTGTGCCTTTATATGAAGCCCTTTATGAAAAGGCACTTTCAGAAAAAATAAAAAGCTGATTAAAAACAGTGTTTTTAATCAGCTTTTAAAAAAAATTTATCCTAATTTTCTAGAATTGGTAACGAAGACCAAGTGCGATGTCTGGTGAGAAATCGTTAATGCCTCTGTTGTTTCTGTAGTTATCATTATAAAAACCAAATTCAGGTCTGAAATCCAAAGAAATCAATAACGGAATATCAAAATTGTATTCAATTCCTATATCTCCCGCAAGGAAAACAAAAGTGTTGTCATCAAATTCGTCTTTGTTGTCAGAAACACTTCCAACTCCCCCACCAAGACCTGCATACCAGTTAAAACCACCTTCAATATTCCATACCCATTGGTATAAGGCGGCAAGTTTTATTGCATCGTAATTATTGCTGTCATTTCTCCAACCTAAGTCCAATTCCAGTCTGTTATTATCGCCAAGTGCACGTTGGTAAGAAACCTCTGCACCATATCCATTACCGCCACCAAAACGCAAACCAAGGGCGTTTTCGGAAATGGTTTGAGCCTGGGAAGCCACTGTAGCTCCAATTCCAAAAACCGCTAATAAAATTAATTTCTTCATATTTTTTTTGTTTTTAGTTTTTAAATCTTGGGCAAATTTAACCGTTAAAATCAAATGTTAAGGCACTGTAAAGCCAATGTATTGTTAATAATCATTAAAAATCTGTTAACCAAAATCTAAATAAATTCGTAATTTTAGCACTGTTATGAAAATAGATTTAATAAAATTAAGCCAGGATCTTGAAGGTCAGCTAATTTACGACGATTTACACCGCAGCATCTATGCCACAGATGCATCGGTCTATCGGGAACTACCGCTGGCAGTATGTTTCCCAAAAAACCAATCAGATTTAAAGATCCTGATACATTTTGCGGGAAAACATAAAATTGGCCTGATTCCACGAACAGCCGGTACTTCTTTGGCGGGTCAATGTGTGGGCGACGGAATTGTGGTAGATGTTTCAAAGCATTTCAATAAAATTCTCAAAATAGATCCCGAAAATCAAACCGCTTTGGTGCAACCGGGGATAATCAGGGATGATTTAAACCGGGTACTTCAAAAACACGGCTTATTTTTTGGCCCTAATACCTCAACTTCCAACCGGTGCATGATAGGCGGAATGGTGGGAAATAATTCCAGCGGCACCACCTCCATTAAATACGGCACTACCCGGGACAAATTGCTAAAACTTAAATGCATTTTAAGCGATGGGAGTGATGCCGTATTTTCTTCAATTTCATCGGAAGAATTTCAGCTGAAATTAAATGAAGACTCCCTTGAAGGTAGCATTTATAAGAAATTATACAATTTGTTGTCCCCTGCTGAAGTTCAGCAAGAAATAAGGGATAAATTTCCTAAAGAAACGATTCATCGCAGAAATACGGGTTATGCAATAGACACGCTTATTTCAACCGAAGTTTTTTCCGAAAACAAAAAAGCTTTCAACCTGTGCAGTTTGCTAGCCGGGAGTGAAGGCACACTGGCATTCACCACAGAGATCACTTTGAAACTCGACAGGATTCCGCCAGCATATTCCGCAATGGTAGCAGCTCATTTTTCCAGTATTGAAAATTGTATGCTGGCAGTTGTTCCCTCCATGGAAAGTGATTTGTATACCTGTGAAATGATGGACAAGATCATTCTCGATTGCACCAAACAAAGTTTAAAATATAAGGAAAACAGGTTTTTTATTGAAGGAGATCCCAAAGCTATCCTCATGCTGGAATTGCGTTCAAAAAACGCGGAAGACCTTGAGGAGCAAGTCCGGATTCTATTGGAAAGATTAAAAGTATCAAAACTGGCTTATGCCTTACCTGTTTTGAGGGACGAACAAATAGACCAGGCAATGGAACTTCGTAAAGCCGGACTTGGACTTCTGGGAAATATGACTGGCGATAAAAAGGCAGTCGCCTGCATTGAAGACACTGCCGTTGCCTTACCCGATCTGGCAAATTATATTTCCGAATTTTCCCAAATTATGAAAAACCATGGGCAGGATGCCGTGTATTATGCACATGCCGGAGCAGGGGAACTGCATTTGCGACCTATTCTCGACTTAAAGAAGCAGGAAGACGTTACGCTTTTCAGAAAAATCACCGAAGAAGTTGCGGCCTTGGTAAAAAAATATCGGGGTTCCATGAGCGGGGAGCACGGAGATGGCAGGTTACGGGCAGAATTTATAGAATTTATGATAGGCTCAAAGAATTATACGCTCCTGAAATCGGTGAAAAATGCTTTCGACCCTAATAATATTTTTAATCCCGGGAAAATTGTCGATGCCCCGCCAATGGACACTTCCCTGAGGTATGTACCGGAAAGAAAGGAACCGGAAGTCTCAACTTTGATGGATTTTCAGGATTCCGAAGGAATTTTGCGATTGGCCGAAAAATGCAACGGAAGCGGGGATTGCCGTAAATCTGTAGAAGCCGGCGGCACAATGTGCCCGAGCTATCGCGCCACCAAAAACGAAAAAGACACGACCAGGGCAAGAGCAAATGCACTGCGGGAATTTTTGACCAATTCTGATAAACAAAACAAATTTGATCATCGGGAATTAAAAGAAGTCTTTGATTTATGCATCAGTTGTAAAGGCTGCAAAAGCGAATGTCCGTCTGGGGTTGATGTAGCTGCCTTAAAGGCAGAATTTTTGTATCAATATCAAAAAGCCAATGGGCAATCCCTGAGGAGCAAAGCTTTTGCAAACAACGCCCAAATGAATCGGATAGCTTCAATGGTTGCCGGGCTGGCAAATTTTCTCTTTACAAATAACCTGACTTCCGGAATTGCGAAAAAAATATTGGGAGTTGCACCGCAGCGCAGTCTTCCAAAGCTTTCCAAACAAAGCTTGTGGAGTTATTACCAACAGCACAAATTGGAATTGGAAGTTTCAGATCCCATAAAAACAGTTTATTTATTCAATGATGAGTTCACAAATTTCCTGGATGCAAAAATAGGAATTGATGCGCTTGAGTTGCTGAGCAAATTGAATTATCGGGTAAAAATCATCAAAAATCACGAAAGCGGAAGAAGCCATATTTCCAAGGGATTTTTGGAGGAAGCCAAGGTGCTCGCCAATAAAAATATCAATCTTTTTAAGGATCTGATTTCAGATGAAACGCCGCTAATTGGGATAGAACCTTCTGCAATTTTGAGTTTCAGGGACGAATATCTGCGTTTGGCGGAAGATCCTTCTGTGGCAGAAAAGTTCTCAAAAAACTGTTTTATCATTGAAGAATTTCTCAAAAATGAGATCGCCGCGGGAAATATAAAATCATCTTCATTTACTTCTGAAGAAAAAATCATTAAAATTCACGCGCATTGTCACCAAAAGGCATTATCCAATTCTGCAGTTACTTTTGATGTGCTTAACCTTCCCCAAAATTACAAGGTCACCATTATTTCCTCCGGCTGTTGCGGGATGGCAGGCTCCTTCGGATATGAAAAAGAGCATTATGAAATAAGTATGAACATTGGCGAACAAAGCCTTTTTCCCGCAGTTCGAAAAAGCCCTCCGGAAACAATCATAGCGGCCAACGGCACCAGTTGCAGGCATCAGATTTACGATGGAACGAAGCGGGAAGCAAAACATCCGGTTTCTGTTTTACTTGAAGCTTTGGGAAGTTAGAAGTACGAAGTTAGAAGTTAGAAAAAAGAGAATAGAAAAAAGAGCCAAGAGTCAAGACTTAAAAAGTTAGCAGCCAGAAGTGGGATGTTATTATTTGGATCGATGCGTTCGCGTTTCTTTTGTCATTCTGAACGAGCCACCACACTTAATTTGTCATTCTGAACGAGCTTTTGGGCGAGGAAGAATCCCTGGCGGGAGGGAGAGGGCAGAAGTAACAGAAATGTTTGCGCTGTTCATTCGTGATTCGTCCAATCAGTACGCAAGATTCTTCACTGCGTTCAGAATGACATTCCAAGGGTGATTTTTGTCATACTGGAGGAGCCATTTCACGTTTTTTTGTCATTCTAAACTCGCTTTTGGGCGAGGAAGAATCCCTGGCGAGTTTTAGTTACATTATCCACCCAATTGGGACGCGGGATTCTTCACTGAGTTCAGAATGACAAACCTTAAAACAGAAAACAAATCCCAAATCCCAAATAACTACTAACCTCTAATTTCGTGCTCCTTCAGGATGACAAAGCAAGAGAATATTCAAACTTCAAAATTATTCGTGCATTAGTGGCTTTTTAACCAACCGGAACCAATTCCCAAATAAACGTATCCCAATTAACGAATCCCAAATTCACCAATCCCAAATCCACGAATTTACGAATCACGAATCACGGAATTCCAAACCCCAAACGTCTTTCCTCAATTCACAAAAAAACGGGTTACATTTCTGCACCCCGCTATTTGAATTAAAATGAATGGATCTCTAAAAATTGAGGTTCACTTTTGCATAATAATAAGCACCGCTAATTCCCATTTGAACAGAATCCCAATATCCACCGCCTTCGCTCCAGTCATCTTGTTGATCTGGATAAACGTTTAAGAGGTTGTTACCTCCTACATTCAGTTTAATATTATCACTGAGTTTGAAACCTAAATTTAAATCGGTAACAAATTTTGAACCGTAGGTATCTGTTGCAGCGGCTACCTGATTTTCAAAACTGCCGTAATCGGCTACATCTTCTAGCATTTGATAATCCACAAGTTCCACTTCGCTGAACCTTGTTAATCCGAGGGCAATATCAAACCAATTGATATCATATTTTAAATTAAGTACCAATTTGCTATCTGGTGCAGAAGCGAGCAGAAAACTTTGATCCCTTGCCCCGAAAAATATTTCCTTGTCATGAATTCCGTTTTTAACATCGGTAATGGTCATATTGTTTATATTTCCTATAAAACTGGAAGACAAGAAGCCACCGCCAATTGCGGTTTTATGGGATATAACGATATCCAAACCGACAGTTTCGGTATCTGCCCCATTGGCAAAGAACTGTGCAGCTGCTACGTTTTTAAATTGTTCTGGGAGGTCTGAAAAATTTCCGGTTAATACAATCCGATCTTTTACCTTAATATAATAGCCATCCACAGTGGCTGTAAGTTCCCCGAAGGTAGAAGTGAATCCAAGGGAAGCATTGAGAGCTGTTTCCTCTTTCAATGAGCCAATTCCAAAGGAAGCGGTTACGGGGCTATTGTTTGGGGCCAATTGAGTATCCAATGCCTCGCCGCCCACAAAATTTGTAAATAACAGGTTATAGTAAATTTGCGCGAGCGAAGGCGCTCTAAAACCTGTACTCACAGATCCCCTGATATTCACGTTATCTGTAGCCTTATATCTGGCTGCCAGTTTTCCGTTCATTGTACTTCCAAAATCGCTGAAATTTTCAAATCTGGCGGCTGCCGCCAATAAAATTTTATCGGTAAACTCCATCTCTGTATCTACATAAAGTGAGATATTGGAGCGGTTCCTGTCTACAACGTTCGCCGGGCCATAACCCGGAAACCCTTGAGAACCGCCGGGCCTTAGTAAAACCAAAGGGTTATCTTTAGAAACTGGCTGTGAAGGGTCGAAATCTGGGTTTGGAATTGATGGTTGCGTTTGATTTTCTGGATCGGTAATTATTCTGCCATTTACATCAAATGTGCCATAGGAACCTTCTTCTCCTTCAAAAATCACAAAATTTTCAGTCCTGTATTCAGCTCCCAGCGCTAAATTGAATCCTTCCAATATATCGTCATAATATTTAGAAAAATCAAGATTTATGGTGTTTTGACTTAAACTGTGCCCACCGGCATCAAAGTCGGTTGGGGATAAATCCTCCAGGGAAGCATTCAATGTACCTTTAATAAAGTAATGAAAGAAGTTTTTTCCGTAGGTATTACTGATGTCTACCAACCAACCGCTATCGGTTTTTGTCCTAAATCCTGTGGCAACCGAAACATCGGTGATAATTGAGGTGATACGAGGGGTAAAACCATCAGGATAAGTACTCACCACATTTCTCTCGGTAGGGTTGTTTCGTGTAAAGGCAAAGGCATCGGTATCCCTGTAATTACGGCCACCAAAAGCATAAAACTGGGATTTTTCTGAAACGGGTACCATAATATTTCCGAAGAAATTGAAACCGTCTATGGCTGCTTCTCCAAAACCACGTCTAAAATCGAAACCCGGTCTTAAGGTTTTATTTTTACTGATATATTCTGTGGTAAAGTTGGCAAAACCTTCTTCCCCAATTGCAACCCCGTAATTTGCGGTCACTTTTACAGAACCACCATCAAAATTCTTGTCCTTCGCAATTGCGTTGCCATCCCTTTCGGTATCCAGCCTGTTTCCATCGGTATTTGGAGTTCCTTCAGGAAAATCGCCATCGGCATTGGTATTATAAAAACCATAATTTACATTTGCGGTAAATTTTTCTACCTGATCGTTCAAAACAAGGTTGATAACCCCGGCTATCGCATCAGATCCATATTGGGCTGAAGCACCATCCCTTAAAATTTCGATTCTTTTAATAGCTCCGGCAGGAATGGCATTTAAATCGGTTCCTGTATTTCCACGTCCCCTGGTTCCAAATATGTTGATTAATGAAGACTGGTGCCTTCTTTTCCCGTTAATCAAAACCAGGGTTTGATCTGGCCCCAATCCCCTTAACGAAGCAGGATCAATATGATCGGCACCATCAGAACCCGATTGTTTGTTGGCGTTAAAAGAGGGAGCTGCATATTGCAGCAATTCATTTATTTCAATACGCCCGGTTTGCGTTGCTACTTCCTGAACATCGATTACATCTATGGCTACGGGTGTATCTGTAGCGGTTCTTTTAGGACTTCTGGAACCTACAATTTGCACTTCGCCCAAAACCAATCCATCGGCAAGACTTACATTGAGAGTAGTTTCTCCGTTTACGCTTTTTTCAAGGGTTTCATAACCAATAAAACTAAAAACCAAAAGGGCATTCTCACTCACATTTATGGAATATTTCCCATCTAAATCGGTGATCGTTCCATTATTAGTACCCTTTTCCAGTACATTCACTCCGGCTAAGGAGGCTCCTGAATTGTCGGTTACAGTACCGCTTATTTCCTGCGCAAACAGGATTGTGGAGCTGAACAGTAAAATTAATACAACAAGAATTTTTTTCATAGATAAATTGTTTTCAGGTTAGTTTATATTTTTTTCAAGGTAGTTAATTGTTTCATAAAATATAGAATAAAATTACAAACTTGCCAAAAGATCCCGCTAAATCAGAGAAAATAGTTAATATTCAGGAGATAAAATCATATAAAAAGATCAGAACTTGCATAAAATAGGTAAGGCGATTTTTTTGTTAATCAGCATTGAAATCTATCATGGTATAAAAAGGGAAAATATCAGAATGGGTTATTTTACAGCCTATTTCAATGGGCGTAATCTCCAAATCATTACTTAATTCAACCTTCCAATTTTCAAGATTAATAGCTATATTTGCAGCCGCTTAGAAATGGGCATTAAAAATAAAAATTCAAATATGAAAGCCGGAATAGTAGGATTGCCAAACGTGGGAAAATCGACTCTTTTTAATTGTTTATCCAATGCAAAGGCACAGAGTGCCAATTTTCCTTTTTGTACTATAGAACCTAATATCGGCGTGGTAAACGTACCCGATACGCGTCTGGAAAAACTGGAATCTTTGGTCAAACCGGAACGTGTTCTTCCTGCAACAGTTGATATTGTGGATATTGCCGGCCTGGTAAAAGGAGCGAGTAAAGGAGAAGGATTGGGAAATCAATTCCTTGGGAATATTCGTGAAACCGATGCTATTTTGCATGTGTTGCGTTGTTTTGAGGACGATAATATTGTTCACGTAGACGGATCTGTAAATCCGGTAAGGGACAAGGAAACCATCGATATGGAGCTTCAATTAAAGGATCTGGAAACAGTCGACAAAAAACTGGAAAAGGTTAAACGCGCTGCAAAAACGGGCAATAAAGAAGCCCAAAAAGAAGAAGCTGCCTTGCTGAAGGCAAAAAAAGGTCTGGAAGAAGGAAAATCGGTTCGTGCATTGGATTTTACAGAATTAGAAAGGATAGAGTTTATTAATAATTTACAATTAATCACTGATAAACCGGTTTTATATGTGTGCAATGTAGATGAAGGATCTGCAACTACCGGAAATGTTTTTGTTGATCGCATAAAGGAAGCGGTAAAGGATGAAGATGCTGAGGTTATAATTCTGGCAGTGGGAATTGAAGCGGATATTACCGAATTGGAGGAGTATGAAGAACGCCAAATGTATCTAAAAGATATTGGCCTTGATGAACCGGGATCAGCAAAATTAATCAGATCTGCCTACAAACTTTT
>Ga0307487_1000214_pt1 | contig 47810 bp, 45 predicted proteins | sample CBIW12metaG_FD_203665 | JGI IMG/M metagenome (GOLD analysis project Ga0307487, IMG submission 203665) | Sea-ice brine microbial communities from Beaufort Sea near Barrow, Alaska, United States - CBIW 1.2 | ecosystem: Environmental > Aquatic > Marine > Coastal | place: USA: Alaska | collected... | reverse complement strand
TCGAAGTCTTTGCCGGCGTCGAGGTTGAGGTACTCGTGTGTGGGCCGCGCGAAGCAGTAGGCGCAGGCGTGCGAGCATCCGCGATAGGGATTGATCGTGTAGCCGAACGGCATCGCGCTCTGCCCGGGAACCCGATTGAGCGCGCTCTTGGCCAGGATTTCGTGGAACGTGATTCCGGCGAACTCGGGCGTCTGCACGCTGCGCACGAAGTTGCTGAGCCTGGCGAGCCCCGGAAGCGCGCCGGTCTGCTCCGTCGTGAGTTCCTGACCGGTCCAGCGCATGACTTTATTCGAACACAACTCCGAGTCGAGTGCAAGCGCGCCACGGCATCCGTACTCCATCCGCTGCTAAAACCGGTGATTCTGAGACACGCCGTGCCAGGTGGCAGCGCAGGCGGCGTGTCCCGAAAAAGACCGGTTTTGCGAACAGGCCCCGCGGATGCCGACCCTCCGGTGACCCCCGAACCCCCCTGGGCTCCCCCGGGCATCCGTCACCCCGTGCCCACCGCGCGGCCAGCGCGGAGTCACCAAAACCGGTGATTCGGAGACACGCCGTGCCAGGTGGCAGCGCAGGCGGCGTGTCCCGAAAAAGACCGGTTTTGCGAACGGATGCCGGGGGTCGGAACGAGTCAGGCGGTGAGGTGCAGAACCTCGGCGGTCGTGGCGAGCGAGGCGGCGGCGGCGGCCGGGTCGTCGGACAGCCTGGTGCCGTGGCTCGGGATCATGGCGCGGATCTTCGGTTCCCAGCCCGCAATGCGGTCGGGGAAGCAGCGCGCCAACAGGTCCACCATGATCGGGGCCGCCGTGGATGCCCCGGGCGAGGCCCCGAGCAGCCCGGCGATACTGCCATCGGCTGACGTGATCACCTCGGTACCCATCTGCAGGATTCCGCCCTTCGCGGCATCCTTCTTCATCACCTGCACGCGCTGGCCGGCGGTGATGAGTTCCCAGTCGGCCATCTTGGCGGTGGGCACGAACTCCTGCAGCGCCTTGAGCTTGGCCTTGCGGGAGGCGAACACCTCGCCGACGAGGTATTTCATCAGGTCGAAGTTGTGACGGGCCACGGCGAGCATGGGGCCGAGGTTGTGCGGACGAATCGAGAACGGCAGGTCGAACCAGGTGCTCGTCTTGAGGAACTTCGGGCTGAAGCCGGCGTACGGGCCGAACAGGAGCGACATCTCACCGTCGACGATGCGCGTGTCGAGGTGCGGGACCGACATGGGAGGGGCCCCGACGCCGGCCTTGCCGTAGACCTTCGCCTGGTGCTGGGCGACGAGATCCGGGTTCGTGGTGCGCAGGAACTGCCCGCTGATCGGGAAGCCGCCGAAACCTTTGATCTCGGGGATGCCGCTCTTCTGCAGCAGCGCGAGGCCGCCACCGCCGGCGCCCACGAACACGAACCTGGCGTTGACCGTACTGCGGGTCTGCCCGACCTGCTGCAGCAGGTTGATGCGCCAGGTGCCGTCGGCGTTCTGCTTCAGGTTGGTCACCTGCCGGTTCATCTTCACCTCGACGTCGTGCTTGGCGAGGTTGTCGAACATGAAGCGAGTGAGGGCGCCGAAGTCCACGTCGGTTCCGAGGTCGCTGCGCGTGGCCGCGATCTTCTGACCGGACGGACGCTTCTTGGTGATCAGCGGCGTCCATCGGCCGATGACGGCCGGATCGTCGCTGAACTCCATGCCGGCGAACAGCGGCTGGTTTTTGAGCACCTCGTGGCGTTCGCGCAGGTAGGCGACATTGGCCTTGCCGCGCACGAAGGTCATGTGCGGGGTGGAGTTGATGAAGTTCTCCGGCTCGGGCAGTGCGCCGGTCGTGACCAGGTGCGCCCACAGCTGACGGCTGATCTGGAACTGCTCGTTGATGCTGACGGCCTTGTCGGCGGTCAGCTTTCCGCCGGGCACTTCCGGCATGTAGTTGAGCTCACAGAGCGCCGCGTGGCCGGTGCCGGCGTTGTTCCACGGGTTTGAGCTTTCCTGCGCCGCTTCCCCGAGTCGCTCGTACACTTCGATCCGCCACGACGGCTGCAACTCCTTGAGGAGGGTGCCGAGAGTAGCGCTCATGATACCGCCGCCAATGAGAACGACGTCTACGGGTTCCGTTGAATTCACGCTTCCGAGTGTATCGCGGCGCCGGAGCGCCGAACGCCGGGCCGGTGGCCCCTTCGGGTCACGGCCGGGCCGGGTACGCGGGCGAGGCTAGTGCTTGATGCGTTCGTAGGTGGCGAGAAAGGCCTCGACCGACACGCTGGCGACCGAGCGGGCGACGATGTCCAGGTCGACGTCGGCGAGGGTCTTGAACCGGAGGCAGGATTTTCCCATGTTGAGTGTGCGGCCGGTGGCGGCCCATTCGGCGCGGAACGCGGCATCCGCTGTCGGGTTGCTGTACAGCGCCATGAGATACAGCGAGTGATAGTTTTTCTGCGCCGCGAGGCTCACGTACGACAGCGGCCGGCCGTTGTACGTCGTGGGGTAGGTGCGGAGCGGAATCACCCAACCGGGCATTCCGAAGTGCATCCCCAGTTCGTATCCGGGCGGCATCGCGTCGCGCACCACGTCGATCACGGGGTACAGAACGGCGCGGGAGGCGGGGTTCAGGTCGTAGAAGTAGTTCTCGACGTCCGCGGGTACTGGGGGTTGTGTCACGAGTCAACGCTACCCACGGAGCGGGGATCGTGCCACGTGGGGGTGCCGGCCACCGTCACGACCCGGGCACCACGAGGGCGTCGTCGTCGGCCGGCGAGTCGACGGGCTGCCCCGGCTGCCCGGGGTGCCCCCCTGCGCACGCGACGTGCGGAACGACGGCCGCGGCACCGTGCTCCTCCAGCCGTGCCACGATGTCTTCCAGGCTCTGCGGGGTGCCGTAGTGGAAGCCCTGCGCGCTGCGAATACCGAGTCGGGTCAGCTGAGACGCCATGACCGCGTCTTCGACGCCTTCGACGATCATCGAGTACTCCAGGTTGTCGCCGAAGCCCTGCAGCGCCGTGAGCACCTCGCGCTGACGCACGTCCTCGAGATCGTCGACGAGGCTCTTATCGATCTTGAGAATGTCCATCGGCACCCGCACGAGCGAGTCCACCGACGAGTCCTCGGAACCGTAGTCGTCGAGTGCGATGAGGATTCCGATGTCCCGCAGGCGGTCGACCTGGGCGCGCAGCGCCGGCGACACGCGCGCCACCGAGCGCTCGTTCAGCTCGAGGCACAGGGAAATATCGGCGTAACGGTGGGCGAGGTCTTCCACGAAATCGCCCAGTCGTTCCGGCAATACCTGCATCGCCTCCACGTTGATGGTCATACACAGGATGCGGGGCTCAACCAGCCGAAACTCGGCTGCGGCGGCCATGGCCTTCTCGGCGACCTGCCGGGTGAGTTCGTCGAGCAGGCCCAGGTTCTTGGCCTTGGCCACAAGCGCCGGAGGCGACAGCGCTCCGATCTCCGGGTCGGTGAACCGAACGAGCGCCTCGAACGCCCAAATCTGACTCGTCACGAGGCTTACGATCGGCTGGTAGGCCATTTCAAGCCGGTTCTCCCGAATGGCCTCGGTGACGGCATCGTTGACCTGCGGCGACCGGTGGTCCGAGATGCTGATGCTGCTCTCATCGGACGGACCGCCACTGCGGCGGGATTCCTTGACCGAGAGCATGCTGCGGTCGGCATCGAGAACGAGCTGCGAGGCATCCACTTCGCGGTGAGCGGAGTATGCCAGGCCGATGCTGAGCAGCGGATGCACCGTGGTGTTTGCGACCACGAGCGGCGCGCCCGACGCCGCGAGGATCTCGTCGGCCACGAGTTTGGCCTCGGCGAGAGAGGAGAGCCGGGTGAGGATGATCACGAACTCGTCGCCGCCGACGCGGGCGACCACATCGAACGGACGCACGGCGAGGCGCAAGCGGTGGCCGAGCGCACGCAGAACGTCGTCGCCGGCCTGGTGACCGAGCCGGTCGTTGAGGCGTTTGAAGTCGTCGAGGTCCAGGAAGAGCACCGCAAGCGCCTCGGAGTAGTTGCGGTGATCGTTGATGTTGGTCAGCGCCTCCTGGAAGGCACCGTAGTTGGGCAGGCCGGTGAGCGGATCGGTCGTGGCCCGCAGGGTCAGCCCACCGATGTCCTGCCGTGTTTGCACGACGACGTCGGTCGTATGCGCCAACGCATTCAGGGCGAGCTGGTCGTCGCGGCCGAATGCGACATCCATCCCGTCGCGGTGGGCAACGATGAACAATACCTGCCCCTCGACCAGGGTGACGGCCGCCGCAATGTCGCTCGGGGACCCGGGATAGCTGCGCACGGTCACCGTTTCGGCTCCGACGGCATCGCCGACTGCACGGCGCAGGAGGTCCGCGAACGACTCGGAGTCTGCGGTGTGGTTGAAGGACTTCGCGTTCAGGGCGGCGGTGCCCCGGATCAGGCCGTTGAAACGCCGCCGCATGTCGTACAGGCGCACCGAGGCCTTGGCGGCAATCGTGATCACGGTGAGCAGGAGAAGAACAACGAGCGCGTTGCGCGGCTGCACCGACTCCTCGAAGTACGGCAGGGACGGGTCATTCCACAGCGCGACGAGGGCGGTGATCGCCGCGGCGCTCGCGAGGGTGGTGAGGAAGCGCGTCGGGGCGCTCGGGAGCCACGCATCGAAGGCCCAGGGGGCCGCGATGCTCATGCGACGGCCCGTCTCCACGATGAGGACCGTCACGACGAAGGCGACGGCCGCAATCAGCACGGCGATCACCTGTGGTGCATCGGCGTCGCGCAGTGCGTGATGAACCATGAGGTAGACGGTGGCGCCGATGCCCACCAGGCCGGAGGCATACGCGGCCATCGACCAGCGATGAGTGCGGGCGAGAACGCGCACGACGGTGCCGATTGCCAGCACTCCCACGGCGGCCGGGTCGCCGAGCATCGGAGAAAGAATCGGCAACGCGATGACGGGGAGGGTGAAGGAGAGGCTGCGATACGGCGGCCCACCCACCCAGAACCGGTAGCTCTCGAGGGCGATGATGCAGCCCACGCCGATGACGGCGATGACCAGGTCGGTGACCGTGCCGCGAAGAACGTGGGTCACGGCATCGACGATCACGGCGATGCCGTAGGCCGTGAAAATCACGAACCCGGCCCGCCGTAGCCCGTCCCACAACCGATTACGCCTCACAAGCCAGAGTTTAGTGCAGCGCGAGCCCAGTTCGGGGGCCAACAGGGCACTCGCGCCCCCGGCATCCTGCGGAATGACGCCCAATTGTCGCGGCATCGTGGGCACGTTGCGCCTCGTTCGGCCCCACGCGGGCGCGCCACAGCGCCTCGGGGTCACTCCCGGGGTCACAGCGCCTGGAGGTCACGGCGCCTCAGGGTCACGGCGCCTCGGGGTCACGGCGCCTCGGGGTCACAGCGCCTGGGGGTCACGGCGCCTCGGGGTCACGGCCGGCGGGTGCCGAGCGGCATCCGTCGGGCGGTGCGGCTACGCCGAGACGAGCTCCGCCGCGACGAGCTCGGCGATCTGCACGGCGTTGAGCGCTGCGCCCTTGCGGAGGTTGTCGTTGCTGATGAACAGGGCGAGGCCGCGGTTGTCCGCAACACCCTCGTCCTGACGGATGCGGCCGACGAAGCTCGCGTCCTCGCCGGCCGCCTGCAGCGGGGTCGGCACGTCGGTGAGGGTGACGCCGGGGGCATCCGCGAGCAGTTCGTTGGCCTGCTTGACGGTGATCGGGCGGGCGAATTCCACGTTGATGGACAGGGAGTGGCCGGTGAACACGGGAACGCGCACGCAGGTGCCGGAGACGCGGAGGTCGGGAAGCTGCAGAATCTTGCGGCTCTCGTTGCGCAGCTTCTGTTCTTCGTCGGTCTCGAAGCTGCCGTCGGGGACGATGGACCCGGCGAGCGGGATGACGTCGAACGCGATCGGGCGGGCGTAGATCGTCGGCTCGGGCAGCGTCACGGCCGTGCCGGAGTGCACGAGGCCGAGCAGGTTTTCGTCTTTCACGGCGACGCGCACCTGGGAGGCCAACTCGAAGGCCCCGGCGAGGCCGCTTCCGGACACCGCCTGGTAGGTGCTCACGATGAGGCGTTCCAGGCCGGCCGCTTCGTGCAGCACCTTGAGCACGGGCATCGCGGCCATGGTGGTGCAATTGGGGTTGGCGATGATGCCCTTGGTGGCCAGGTGGATGGCCTCCGGGTTGACCTCACTCACCACGAGGGGCACGTCGGGGTCCATCCGCCATCCGGAGGAGTTATCGATCACGGTGACGCCGGCCGCAGCGAAGCGCGGCGCCTGCACCTTGGACAGCGACGCACCGGCCGAGAAAATCGCCACGTCGAGGCCGGTCGGGTCGGCGATCGCCGCGTCTTCGATTACGACGTCGACGCCCTTGAACGGCAGCGTGTTACCGGCCGAACGGGCGGACGCGAAGAAGCGGATGCTCTTCACCGGAAAATCGCGCTCGGCCAGCAGCGCGCGCACAACGGCGCCCACCTGCCCGGTGGCACCGACGACGCCGATGTTGATTCCTGCGGTTACAGCGTGGGTGCTCACTTGCTTCCTAACGTAGAACGGTATCGTGCGTCCGCGAGATGCAGACTCGGTGCTGGTGCTGGCTAGCGGCCGGTTCCGCCGTGTACCTGGGCGTCGGCGTCGGCGTCGAGCCCGAACGCGGTGTGCACCACGCGGAGGGCCTCGTTGATGGTGTCGGCACGGGTCACAACGGAGATACGAATCTCGCTCGTGGAGATCATTTCAATGTTGATTCCCGCCTCGTAGAGCGCCTCGAAGAGCTTGGCCGACACCCCCGAGTTGGTGCGCATGCCGCCGCCGACCAGGGCGAGCTTGCCGATCTGGTCGTCGTACTGCAGGCCCTTGAACCCGACCTCCGCCTGCTCGTTCGTGAGCGCGGTGAGCACCTGCTGGCCCTCGGACTTGGGCAAGGTGAACGAGATGTCCGTGAGTCCCGTCGACGCGGCCGACACGTTCTGCACGATCATGTCGACGTTGGCGTTGGTCTTCGCGACGATCTTGAAGATGAGGGCGGCCTTGCCCGGGATGTCGGGAACGCCGACGACGGTGACCTTTGCTTCACTCAGATCGGCGGCAACCCCGGCGATGACTGGCTCTTCCACTATCTCTCCATTCGCGCGGGCAGTATCGGCGTTGTAAACGACGGTGCCGGTGTTGTTATTAAAGGATGACCGTACATGCAGCGTGACGCCATGGCGCCGGGCATATTCCACGGCGCGGATGTAGAGAACCTTGGCGCCGGCGGCCGCGAGTTCGAGCATCTCTTCGCTGGACACGCGGTCGAGTTTGTGGGCCTTGGGCACGACGCGAGGGTCGGCGGTGTAGATGCCGTCGACATCCGTGTAGATCTCGCAGACGTCGGCGCGCAGGGCCGCCGCGAGGGCGACGGCGGTGGTGTCGGAGCCACCGCGTCCGAGGGTGGTGATGTCTTTGGTGTCGCGGTTGAAACCCTGAAAGCCGGCCACGATGGCCACGGCGCCCTCGTCGAGCGCTTCACGGATGCGGCCGGGCGTGACATCCACGATGCGCGCCGACCCGTGGCGGGCATCCGTGATCATGCCGGCCTGGCTGCCGGTGAACGAGCGGGCGTCGTACCCCATGCTCTTGATGGCCATGGCCAGCAGGGCCATGGAAATGCGCTCGCCCGCGGTGAGCAGCATGTCGAGCTCGCGGGGAGCGGGAAGCGGCGTGACCTGGTGCGCGAGGTCGAGCAGCTCGTCGGTGGAATCACCCATGGCCGACACGGCGACGACCACTTCATTACCGGCCTTGCGCGTATCGACGATTCGTTTCGCGACACGCTTGATGCTTTCGGCGTCGGCAACGGACGATCCGCCGAACTTCTGCACGATCAAAGCCACGTAGCACTCCTGAGGTGGGGGAAGATGGGCAGGGCCCAAGCCCCCAGTATAAATGTCGTGCCACGCGGCGCCCACCATGTGACGTCATGTGGCCCGCCGCGGGCTCGTTGCGGCTGCGCAAAACCGGGGATTCTGAGACACGCCGGGCTGCCGTGCCACGTGGCTCGGCGTGTCGTGAATGTGCCGGTTTTAGTGGCCCGAGCCGGACCCGGGGTGACGGATGCCGCGGGGGGCCCGGGCCGCCGGCATCCGCGGGACCACGCGCTGGGCAAAACCGGTGTTTCTGAGACACGCCGGGGTGCGGCGCCACACGAGACGGCGTGTCGTGAAAACACCGGTTTTCGGGCGGGTGACAGGCCGGACAAGGGGGTGACGGATGCGTGGCGATGCTGGGTCCGGCGCCGCGCCATCCAGGGGTCCCCGCGCTACGCAAAACCGGGGATTCTGAGACACGCCGGGGTGCGGCGCCACACGAGACGGCGTGTCGTGAAAACACCGGTTTTCGGGGCGGCGGCGCGGCGCGGGGTGGACTACTTCGCGACCTCGCGGCGCCCCTCGAAGGCACGGCCGAGGGTGACCTCGTCGGCGTATTCCAGGTCGCCGCCGACCGGAAGCCCGGAGGCGAGGCGGGTGACTCGAATTTCCAGCGTCGTGAGCAGGCGAGACAGGTAGGTGGCGGTGGCCTCCCCCTCAAGGTTCGGGTCGGTCGCGATGATGACCTCCTGAACCGTGTTGTCGGCGAGCCGTTGCATCAGCTGGCGGATGCGCAGGTCGTCGGGGCCGACTCCGTCGATGGGGCTGATGGCCCCGCCCAGCACGTGGTAAAGCCCCTTGAACTCGCGGGTGCGTTCGATCGCCACGACATCTTTGGCCTCTTCGACCACGCAGATGAGCGCGGCGCTGCGACGCGGGTCGCGGCAGATCATGCAGGTGGGCTGCTCGGACACGTTGCCGCAGATGTCGCAGAACCGCACCTTGTCGCGTACCTCGAGCAGCACGTTGGCGAGCCGGGTCACGTCGACCTTCTCGGTCTGCAGAATGTGAAACGCGATGCGCTGGGCGGATTTGGGCCCAATGCCGGGCAGCTGCCCGAGCTCGTCGATCAGTTCCTGAACAATTCCTTCATACATGGGCTAGTCGCCTCTCGGTCGCGGCGTCGCCGCGAAGTACGGCTGTTCTTCAATGAAAGTGGCGCCCAGAATTTCGCGCACGACCGCCTCGCCATAGCGCTGCTTCTCGGCGAAGCTCGGCGCCGTCGTCGGACGCGCCTGCGCCGTCGGGCGTCGACCAGCGGATGCGGCCTGGGCGCGCGGCGCGGCGGCCGTGGCCGTGGGCGCGCCGCCTCTGCTCGGGTTCGCTGCTGCCGGGTGGGGCATCCGCTCTTCGCGGGGGGCATCGCGCTCGGGCTCCACGTCGTCGTCGAAGGGCGGGGGAACGTCGTTGAACGGCGGCTCCTCCTCGGTACTGCGCTCCGGCCTGCGGTCGCGGGCCGGTGCGGCCGGCTGCGTCGCCGCGGCGGAGGCTGCGGGGGCGGCGGGGGCGGCGGGGGCGGAACCCGGGATGACGACCGTGTTCCACCCGGTCGAGGTTACAGCGCGCGCGGCGGCATCCGTGCCCTGGCCGATTGCGGGATCGGTTGCGGTGGCCGCGGGGACGGTCTCGGACTCGGTGACAGTCGGCACAGCGGGTGCAGAATCGGCGACCGGATCGATGGAGGTGGGCGCGGCCGTGACGGTGGCTGCGTCGGCGGCGGTGGCCGCGTCGGCGGAGGTGGCTGCGTCGGCGGAGGTCGCCGCGTCAGCGGAGGTCGCCGCGTCAGCGGAAGTCACCGCGTCGGCGGAAGTCGCCGCGTCAGCGGAAGTCACCGCGTCAGCGGAAGTCACCGCGTCAGCCACGGTCGCCGCATCGGCGACGGGGGAGGTCGCGTCGGCGGAGGTCGCCGCATCGGTGGAGGTCGCCGCGTCAGCGACGGTCGCCGCACCGGTGGAGGGTGCCGAAGCGGCGCTGGCCGCACCGGAGGTCGCCGCACCGGGAGATGGGGTCGAGGCGGAAGTCACCGTACCGGCGGAGGTCCCCGCATCCTCGGAAGTGGCGGAGGTGGAGGCCGCATTGGCGGAGGCCGTCGAGGGGGCGGAGGAGGAAGCGGAGGTGGCGCCGGCTCCGGGAGCAGGGCTCGCCGCCGCGCTCGGGCCGTTCGCCCACGGTTCGTCGGACGGCGCATCGTCCTCGGGGGCTGCCGACGGCGAGGTCACGGGAGCAATGGGCGCGTCGGGCGCGGGGCCGGACGGCGGGCGCGGTTCCTCGCGGGCGATGAACTTCACCTTGAGTCCCATGACCGCCAGGATCGCGGTGCGCAGGAAGTCGCTCACGCCCATGCCCGGCGCCGGCGAGTGCTTGAAGCTCGCGACGTCGGCCTCACTCGGAAACGACAGCACGAGCACGTCGCCGCGCAGGTCGATCAGGTGAGCCGTGTAGGCGACGAGCCAGGCGCTCACCTTGGCGGTGCGCACGGCATCGAGAATCTCGGGCCACGCGTCACTCATCTGCGCGAACGTGACCGGGCCCGTGGGCAGCACGCGCACCGGAGGAGCGGAGTCGGCCGGTGGGGGGTCGGCCGGCACGGGGCCGGCCGGGACGGTGTCCCGAACGGATGCCGTAGCCGTGCCCGCTGCGTTGGACTCAGGCTCGCGCGCTTCGGCGGGGTTGGTCGGCATTGTCGAAGGCGTCGCGGGAGGCCGGGGTGCAGGTGCGGACGACGCCGTGGTTGCCTGCGTCGTTCCAGCGGTGCCAGTCGTGGCAGCTGCACCCCATTCGACGGGGCCGACTCCTGCCGGCGGCGCGGTCTCGGCTGACGTGCCCGCCGTGCCCGACGTGCCCGCCGTACCCGTCAGCGCGGTGTCGGCCGGCTCGGCCGGTCTGGCCGGTCTGGCCGGTCTGGCCGGTCTGGCCGGTGACGGACCGGTTGCTCGCGGCTCGACGGGGGCGCGAGCCGGCGCCGGCGCGACCGGTTCCACCGGTCGACGAGGGGCCGCGGCCGGCGTAGGTTCCGCGGCCGGGTGCGACGGTGCGCCGTCCACTCCGATTCGGCGTTCGAGGCGCTCCACGCGAGCCAGCGCTCCGCGAACGGAATCGTCAGTCGCCGGGATCAGCGCGCGCGCGATCATGAGTTCGAGGTGCAGCCGCGGCGACGTGGCGCCGGTCATCTCGGTGAGGGCGGCGTTGAGGATGTCGGCGGTGCGCGACAGCTCCGCCGGCCCGAACTGGGCGGCCTGGGCGGCCATCCGGTCGATTTCGTCCTGCGGAACTCCGCGCAACACCGCCGCGGCCCCCGCAGCGGATGTGGCGGCGACGACGATGAGGTCACGCATCCGCTCGAGCAGGTCTTCGACGAAACGACGCGGGTCCTGGCCGGTCTGGATCACCCGGTCTGCGGCGTCGAAGGCGGCACCGGCGTCGCGGGCGCCGAGGGCGTCAACCGCGTCGTCGAGCAGGGTCGCGCTCGTGTAACCGAGCAGGGCGACGGCGCGTTCGTACTCCACGGTGTGGCCGTCGGAGCCGGCCATCAGCTGATCGAGCAGCGAAAGCGTGTCTCGCGGCGAGCCACCGCCGGCGCGCACGACGAGCGGCAGCACGCCGGGGGCGACCTGAACCTTCTCGGTTTCGCACATGTGCTGCACGTAGTCGAGCATGGGCGCGGGCGGCACGAGCCGGAACGGGTAGTGGTGGGTGCGCGAGCGGATCGTGCCGATGACCTTCTCGGGTTCGGTCGTGGCGAAGATGAACTTCACATGCTCCGGCGGTTCCTCGACGATCTTCAGCAGGGCATTGAATCCCTGCGGCGTGACCATGTGCGCCTCGTCGAGGATGAAGATCTTGTAGCGGTCGCGGGCGGGCGCGAAGATCGCGCGCTCGCGAATGTCGCGGGCGTCGTCGACGCCGTTGTGGCTGGCCGCGTCGATCTCCACCACATCAAGGGAACCGCCGCCGTCGCGGGAGAGTTCCACGCAGCTCGGGCAGACGCCGCACGGAGTGTCGGTGGGGCCCTCGGCACAGTTGAGGCAGCGAGCCAGGATGCGTGCCGAGGTGGTCTTGCCGCAGCCTCGCGGCCCGCTGAACAGGTAGGCGTGATTCACCCGATTGGTGCGCAGGGCCGTCATGAGCGGTTCAGTCACTTGCGACTGCCCGATCATCTCGGCGAAGGTCTCTGGCCGGTAACGGCGATACAGTGCGGTAACCACAGATCAATGGTACTTGGCCCCGCCGACACCATGCCGCGCGCTGCTCGAAAGACGGATGCCGCGGCCGGCCGAACGGGCGCATTCGGTGTGAACGAGCGCGTTCCGACACGCGCGTTCTGACACGCGCGTTCTGACAGCTGAGCGACCCGCCGGATGCACCCGCGACGTGGCCGTGCGTGCGAAGCGACTGTGGCATCCGTTGTACGCTCGCATGAATACTGGGCAGTCGTGCCATGGGTGCGGCCGGAAGGAGTACCTGTGGACATGCGACTTGAACTGGTGCCGTTGCCCTCGTCGGACGTGGAGCGCAGCAAGGCCTTTTACGTTGACCGGGTGGGCTTCATCCTCGATCACGACATCGAGCCCGGCAACGGGATGCGCGTCGTGCAGCTCACCCCGCCGGGATCGGCCTGCTCCATCGTGATCGGGGTCGGAATCAGCAGCCCGGATGCCGCGCCCGTTCTCGGTCTTCACCTGGTCGTGGACGACGTCGAGGTCGCGCGCCGCATGCTCGTCGACAACGGGGTTGACGTCTCGGATGTCAACGATATGGGCGGCGGAGTTCGCTACGCGTTCTTCACAGATCCCGACGGCAACTCCTGGGCGCTGCAGCAGATTTCCCGGTGACGCCGCTTCGGCTGCTAGTTTCTTCGGACGCTGCTCCCCCGTCCCCTCGCCCCGCTCCCCTCCGCAAAACCGGTCCTTTTCGAGACACACCGTGTTTCGTGGCGCGCCAGCCCGGCGTGTCTCAGAAACTCCGGTTTTACGGGGCGGTCGGTTCTCCTCCACAGGACGGTTCTGGAGAAACACTCCCCCGGCTCGGGCGAGCACCGACCCCGTCGCGGCGCGGGGGGCCACCCTCGATACATGCGCCCCCTTCTTCTGTTGTGTTCCCTCGGGCATGTCGCCTCCACCCACGAGCTCCGCACGCGCGGCGTTGCCGCACCGGAGATTCGAGCGGCCGTTGCCGGTGGATTGATCTCTCGGGTTTCCCGCGGAACCTACGTGTGCGCGCACGTCGATTCCGACCAAACCACCGCCGCCGCGAATCATGCTCGAATCGCGTGCCTCAGTGCACTGCGCCGAGGGAGAGTTTGGGCCGGGCTCGATCTCTCCCTGCATCTGGCGCTTCCGCCCGGGGCGCGCGGCACCGGTTACACGAGTCACGCGCGCCCGACGGAGGCTCTCGATGGGCGGGAGATCCACTACCACTGGGGGGTTCCCCGCTTCGACGAGGGCGCGAGGTGTTGGCTGGTGAGCCCGATGGAAGCCGTGTGGCAAGGCATCCATTGTCTGGACGAGGAGCACGCCATCGCCTGCCTTGAGTCGGCCGTGCACGAGAAATTCCTCACCGTCAACGAGGTGCGTCGCATCTGCGCGCACGCACCGGCCCGCCTGCACCGAGGCATCCGGGAGATGGAATTCACCGCAGATTCCGGGCTCGAAACGGTGGTGCGCCGGCGCCTGCGCCATGAGGGATACCGAGTGGATGCCCAGGTGCGCGTCGGACAGCCGGGAACCGAACCGATGCCCCCGGAAGACCTCGTTGTCGAGGATTGCGTGGCCGTCGAAATCGATGGGCAGGAGTGGCACGGTGAGAGCCGGTTTCACCCGGACCACACCCGCGATCTGCAGGCGGCGGGTCTGGGCCGCCCGACCCTTCGCCTCACGTACGCGCAGATCCTGTTCGAGTGGCCGACCACACTCGCCGCGATAGACCGCACGGTCGTCGACGCGCGTCGGGCTCGGCGCCACCACTAAAACCGGCAGAGTTCGAGACACGCCGGAATCCGTGGCGCCCGGACCCGGCGTGTCTCAGAAACACCGGTTTTGCGCACGCGGTCCGGCCCGGCACACGGCACATAGCCCGCGGATGCCGACGCTTCCGGCTCCCCGGGCATCCCGATGGTCGGGAAGTCGTGCCACGGGCGCATGATGCCCGACGGCGGCGGGCCTAGATCTCGTCGGACTCGACGGGTTCGGCGGAGACCAGCTCATGCACGCCGGAGAGGATCTCACTCGGACGGAACGGGTAGCGCGCTATCTCGGCGTCGTCGCTGATTCCGGTCATGACGAGAATGGTGTGGAGCCCGGCCTCGATTCCGGCCACGATATCGGTGTCCATGCGGTCACCGATCATGGCCGTGTTCTCCGAGTGAGCGCCGATCTTATTCATGGCGGAACGGAACATCATCGGGTTGGGCTTGCCCACGATGTACGGCTCGCGCCCAGTTGCCTTGCTGATCAGCGCGGCAATCGCGCCCGTCGCCGGCATGGGGCCGTCGGCGCTCGGGCCGGTGGCGTCCGGGTTGGTGGCGATGAACCGGGCCCCGCCGAGAATGAGGCGAATGGCCTTCGTGATGGCTTCGAACGAGTAGTTGCGCGTCTCGCCGACGACAACGAAATCCGGGTTGGTCTCGGTCATGGTGAAGCCGGCTTCGTGCAGCGCCGTGGTGAGGCCCATTTCGCCGATCACGAAAGCGGTGCCCCCGGAAACCTGCGCCTGCAGAAAATCCGCCGTGGCGAGGGCCGAGGTCCAGATGCTTTCCTCCGGCACGTTGAGGCCGGATGCGCGCAGTCGGGCGCTCAGGTCCCGCGGCGTGTAAATCGAGTTGTTCGTCAGCACCAGAAACGGCGTTCCGGTGTCTGTCCATTGCTGCAGCAGGTCGGCAGCGCCCGGCAGGGCAGCGTTCTCGTGCACGAGCACACCGTCCATGTCGGTGAGCCAGCATTCAATCTCTTCACGGCGAGCCATGCGGCGCTCCTGTCACTCGGGGGTTTCAGCCTAGCTGGGCATTGCGTCATCGTGGGTGACCCAGATGGCGTCGGCGGCCGGCGGCGTGACGCGCCGGGTTCGACCGTCCGGCAGTCTCACGGTCAGCGGCCCGAGCACGGTGACGACCACACCGGGGCCGATGCCGTTGGCGGCAAGCTCGCGCAGCACGCCGGAGTCGCGGTCGCTCACCCGAAGAATGGTGCCCGAGTGCCCGGCCTCGGCGTCGGCGAGCAGAACGGCGGCCTGCCGCGGTGAGGAACCGTCGGCGAGTGGAATGGGGTCGCCGTGCGGGTCGCGGGAGGGATGGCCGAGGCGCGCGTTGATCGCATCGAGCAGACGATCCGAGATTGAATGCTCAAGCACCTCGGCCTCCTCGTGCACCTGGTCCCAGTCGTAGCCCATCTCTCGCACGAGCCAGGTTTCAATCACACGATGGCGCCGCACCACGGCCGTGGCTCGTAAGACGCCGGCATCGGTCAGCGTCAACGGACCGTAAGGAACGTGGGTGATCAGTCCGGCCGCGGCGAGCTTCTTCACCATTTCGGTGACGGATGACGGTGCCACGCCCAGTCGAGTGGCCAGCGCCTTCGGGGTGATCGGCTCGCTCTGCCATTCGGTGTGGGCGTAGATGGTCTTGAGGTAATCCTCGGAGGCTGGCGTGGTGTGCTTCATGACCGCTTCAGGATACTCCCCGCCCGGTTACGCCCCGGTGAAAATCAGAACGAGCAGCACCACGTTGAGCGCCACCAGGGCCAGAGAACACAGCGCCCCGGCCACTGTCGTGAACCAGCGGTTCGCAAAGGTGCCGAGAAGACCGCGCTGGGCGGTGAGCCACACGAGCGGAATCAGCGCGAACGGGATACCGAACGACAGCACGACCTGGCTCAAGACGAGGGCCTCGGTGGGGTCGAACCCCACGCCCAGGATGAACAGTGCCGGGATGAGGGTGATCAGGCGACGTAACAGCATGGGTATCCGTACGTGCAGCAGGCCGGACATGATCTCCGACCCCGCGTAGGCGCCCACCGACGTGGAGGCGAGGCCGGAGGCGAGCAGCCCGATCGCGAAGGCCGTCGCGACGGCCGCGCCGAGTGACGTCTCGATGGCCGCGTAGGCACCCTGAAGGGTGTCGGTCCCCTCCACGCCTTGCAGGGCGGATGCCGCGAGCAGCAGGATCGCGAGGTTCACGGTGCCGGCAATGGCCATGGCAATTGTCACGTCCCACTTCGTCGCCCACAGCAATCGCCGGGTTGCCCTGGCGCCTTGCCATTCGGGGAACCGGTCGCGGGCCAGGGACGAATGGGCGTAAATCGCGTGTGGCATGATCGTCGCACCGAGAATGGAGGCGGCGAGAAGCACCGAGTTGGCGCCCTCGAAGCGCGGGACCATGCCGCCGAGCACCTGGCCGCCGTCGGGCGGGGACATGAAGACACCCACCGTGAAGCCCACCGTGATGATGAGCATGAGGGCCACAATCACGCGCTCGAAGACCTTGGGGCCGCGCCGGGTCTGCACCGTCAGCACGATCATGGAAATCGTTCCGGTGATGATGCCGCCGGCCAGAAGGGGAAGGCCGAAGAGCAGGTACAGTGCAACGGCGCCGCCGATGATCTCGGCGAGGTCGGTGGCCATCGCCACCAGTTCCGCCTGGATCCAGTAGAGCCGGCGCGACATCGGCTTCTTCATGCGCAGGCCGAGAATCTCCGGCAGGCTCTGGCCGGTCACGATGCCGAGCTTCGCGGACAGGTACTGAATGAGCCAGGCCATGACGTTGCCGGCCACGACCACCCACACGAGGAGGTAGCCGTAGCGGGCGCCGGCGGTCATATTGCTGGCCACATTGCCGGGATCGAGGTAGGCCACGCCGGCCACGAGCGCCGGTCCCAGCAACCAGAGCAAACGTGATGATGCCACGGTCGTGGGCGTCAGTGCCCGGTCACGCCGCGGCGCCTCAGTTTTCGTCATACCGAAACACTAGCGGAGATTTCGGCTAGCCGAAAGCTCCGCAAGGGTGCTGTGCGATAAAGTGAATCAGTGAGTACGCCAGCAGAAAACCCGACGAATGAGCTCTCGACCCATGGAGTCGGACCGTGGCAGGGCGAATGGCCCTCCGAGCCGCGTTACGACGCGGAACTTCTGGAGCGGGGGGACACCCGCAACGTGATCGACCGGTATCGCTACTGGCTGATGGAAGCCATCATCGCCGACCTCGATGAGCATCGGCATCCCTTTCACGTCGCCATCGAGAACTGGCAGCACGACATGAACATCGGCTCCATCGTGCGCAGCGCCAACGCCTTCGCGGCGGACACGGTGCACATCATCGGGCGCAAGCGATGGAACAAGCGCGGCGCCATGGTGACCGACCGGTACCAGCACGTGATGCACCACCCCGACGTGGCAGCTTTTGTGGAATGGGCGTCCGCCGAGGGGCTGCCGGTCGTCGCGATCGACAATGTGCCAGGCTCCGTCATCATTGAGACGTACCGCTTCCCGGAGCGCTGCGTACTGTTGTTCGGGCAGGAGGGTCCCGGCCTGTCTGAGGCCGCGGTGGCCGCCGCCGACGCCATCGTGGAAATCAGCCAGTTCGGCTCCACCCGGTCGCTCAACGCCTCGGCCGCCGCCGCCGTCACAATGCACAACTGGGTACTGCAGCACCACTTCTGAAAAACAGGCACACGCACTAACGTGGGGTCATGACTGCGATCACTGACGATCTGCCCGCCCGTCTCCTGCACGAAGAACATGAAGGATGGCGGGCCATAACTGCCGGTCAGGGGCCTGATTACTATCAGCGCACCATGACCCAGGATGCCCTTCTGGTGGTACCGGGAGGCATCGTCGGCCGTGACGAGTTGGTGGGCGGCTTCGCCCTGCTGGAGTGCGACGGTTACCAGCTGCACGAACCGGCCGTCATTCGGCTCGGTGACCATGCCGGAATCGTCGTGGCGCGGGTGGTTGTGCGCCGTGGCGACGAGACGACCCAGTTCCTGGTGTCGACGACCTACGTTTTTGAAGACGGCGGCTGGTGCATTGCCGCTCAACAACGCACGCCCACCGTGCATGCCGCCGTCGGGACCGCCGCCTGACGCGCCCAGCGCCCGGGGGTCGAGCGGTTCTCGCGTCGCGCCGCGATAGTATCGAGTGTGACCGGCGATAACTTGCTTGACCAGCCCGAGACCCTTCTACCTGTGGAAGCGGAGGTGCTCGCCTCGCTTGACCGAACCCCCGCGGCAGATATTGCCGCCGTGGCCTGGGCGCATCCGACCTCATCCCTGGCCTGGGCGGAGCTCGCCGACGCGGCACACGCTGCGGGCCGCGTGCTCGAGTCCTACGCCTTTGCCCGCGTGGGCTACCACCGCGGTCTCGACGCTCTCCGCCGAGCCGGGTGGAAGGGGCACGGCCCCATCCCGTGGCGCCACGAACCCAACCGTGGTGTGCTGCGCGCGCTCTTCGCTTTGCGCCGTGCGGCCGCTGAGATCGGGGAGAACGACGAGGTCACGCGGCTGACGGCCTTCCTGATGGATGCCGACCCCGCTGCCATTGCGAGCATCGGCGCCGAACGCGCCACGGCCGTCAACCCGGGGTCCGACCCGTCGCCGGCGACTGAAGCTTTTGTTATCCGAGGAGAGAACTAGATATGCCAGCGATCGTATTGATCGGCGCCCAGTGGGGCGACGAGGGTAAGGGCAAGGCTACAGACCTTCTCGGGAACCGCGTCGACTATGTCGTCAAGTTCAACGGCGGCAACAACGCCGGACACACCGTCGTGGTCGGTGACGAGAAGTACGCGCTGCACCTGCTGCCCTCCGGGATTCTGAGCCCGGGCGTAACCCCGGTGATCGCCAACGGCGTGGTCGTGGACATTGAGGTGCTCTTCGAGGAACTCGACGCCCTCAGCGAGCGTGGCGTCGACGTGTCCCGCCTCAAGGTGAGCGCCAACGCCCACCTGATCACGCAGTACCACCGCACTCTCGACAAGGTCACCGAGCGTTTTCTCGGCAAGCGGCAGATCGGCACGACCGGCCGTGGAATCGGTCCCGCATATGCCGACAAGATCAATCGGGTGGGCATCCGAGTACAGGACCTGTTCGACGAGAACATCCTGCGTCAGAAGATTGAGGGCGCTCTCAACCAGAAAAATCACCTGCTCGTCAAGGTCTACAACCGTCGCTCGATCGAGGTTGAAGAGATCGTGGAGGAGCTGCTGAGCTATGCCGAGCGGCTGCGTCCCATGGTCGCCGATACCGCCCTGCTGCTGCACCAGGCGCTCGACGCCGGCAAGACGGTTCTGTTCGAGGGCGGCCAGGCCACCATGCTCGACGTCGACCACGGAACGTATCCCTTCGTCACGTCGTCGAATGCCACATCCGGTGGAGCCGTAACCGGTTCCGGCGTGGCGCCCAACCGTATCGACCGCGTCATCGCCGTCGTCAAGGCGTACACGACGCGCGTCGGCGCCGGTCCGTTCCCCACGGAGCTCTTCGACGACTCCGGGGAGTTCCTGCGCGCCAACGGCTTCGAGTTCGGCACAACCACCGGGCGCCCGCGTCGCTGTGGCTGGTACGACGCGCCCATCGCCCGCTACACGGCTCGCATCAACGGCGTGACCGACTTCGTACTGACCAAGCTTGACGTGCTCACCGGGCTCGACACCATCCCGGTCTGTGTCGCCTACTCCGTTGACGGCGTTCGCGTCGACGAGGTGCCCGTCTCCCAGTCCGACTTCCACCACGCCACTCCCATCTACGAGGAGTTCCCCGGCTGGACCGAGGACATCACGGGCGTACGAACGTTCGAGGACCTGCCGCAGGCTGCCCGCGATTATGTCCTCAAGCTCGAGTCGATGAGTGGGGCCCGGATCTCCGCCATCGGCGTGGGACCGGACCGTGAGGCCATCGTCGTGCGGCACGACCTGGTGGACTAAACCACGTTTCACGATCGGCCCTCACCCCTCCTCGGAGTCGGGATGGGGGCCATCGCTTTGCCGCGGCAACTGGCACAATGAGTTCGTGACCGCCATGCGCCCTCCCTCTGCCACTCTCCGGGGCCGTTTCGTGCAGCTGCAGCCGCTCGGCAGCGCCGCACTCCCCGAACTGCACCACGCCATCACGCACCGTGCCGTATTCGAGTTCGGCTATGGCGGAGGACTGGCCGCCCTGCGAACGAATGTGGATGCGTTCATCGCCTGGGCGGAGGACTACTACCAGTGGGAGAGCCTGCCGTACGCGGTGCGACTGCTCGGCGGACTCAACGACGGCCAGCTCGTGGGCACGACGACGCTCGGCGACCTTGACCTGGTAAACGAGAGCGCGCAGCTCGGGTGGACCGCATACGATCCGCGAGTCTGGGGCACCGCCGTGAACGCCGAGTGCAAGCTCCTGCTCCTCAGCGAGGCCTTTCGCAACGATTTCGGGCGCATCACCATCCAGGCCGATTCCATCAACACGCGCTCACGAGCGGCCATCGCGGCCATCGGCGCAAGGTTCGAGGGTGTGCTTCGCCGTAACCGGGTGCGCGCGGACGGGAGCTGGCGGGACACCGCCATGTACTCAATCCTGATCGACGAGTGGCCCGGCGTGCGGGCTGGGCTCCAAGCTCGAGTGGACGCCTACCCGTCCCGTTCGATCACTTACCGGGAGGTCCCGCCGGAGGCCGACCTCACCCGGTAAGGCGGATTCGCGAAGGATCTTGTGAAAGAGCAGGTGATCCTGCCACTCGCCGGCGATCTGGAGATACTCGGGCGCCATTCCTATCTGCTCGAACCCGGCGCGGCGCAGCACCCGCTGCGAGCCGACGTTGTTCAGCAGGGTGCTGGCTTCTATGCGGTGCAGGCCGAGCGTGCGGTAGGCCTGATCAAGCGTGTGCGCGAGGGCAGCGGAGGCCAGACCCCGGCCGGTATAGTCCCTGTCGATGAAGTACCCCACGCTTGCGCTCTGCAGCGGACCGCGCACGATCCGCGCCAGGGTGACGCGACCCACGACGCGTTCGTCCTCCCAGAGAGCGAGGGGAACCCCGACCCCGGTGGAGAGTTCTTCCAGCTGAAAGGCCAGCATCGTCGCCTGCACCTCCAACGTGAAAAATGATTCGAGCCGAGCCGGATCCCATGGCGCGAGGTGCTCTCGATTGCGGACGTACGCGTGCAGCAGCGCGGGGGCATCGCCCTGTCTGAGCGTGCGCAGCGTCACGGTGGGAGACAGCTGAATGGAGTCGGACATCTCTCGATGCTAATCGTCCGCCCGGTGCTCTGCCGGGGGATAGTCTCGGCATGTGAGTCACATGTCTTCCTCCAGCAGAACCGTTGTCGCCCTGCAATTCCTGGGAATGGGTGTCATTTGGGGGGCCAGCTTCCTGTTCATGAAGGTAGCCCTCGACGGCGTCTCCTTCGGTCAGGTCGCCTGGTCACGGCTCGTTCTGGGCGGGTTGACGCTTGGCCTGATCGTGCTGGCCCGACGCCCACGGGTGAACGGCGGGCCGGTCCTGCCACGCGAGATCGTGGTCTGGCTGCACTTCCTCGTGATCGCCATAACCGGATGCCTCGTTCCGCACCTGCTCTTCGCCTGGGCCGAGCAGTACGTCTCGTCGAGCCTGGCGAGCATCTACAACGCGGTGACCCCGATCATGACGGCGCTCATGGCCACGTTCGCGTTCCGAGTGGAAAGTCTCGTTCGCGGCCAGGTCGTCGGTGTGCTGATCGGAATCGTCGGCGTGGTCGTGATCATCGGGCCCTGGCAGTACGCCGCGCTCACGGGTGACCTGTGGGGCCAGATCGCCTGCCTCGGGGCGGCCGTGTGCTACGGCTTCACCTTCGGCTACACCCGCCGTTTCATCAGCAGGCGGCCGATCGCCGGCCCCACCTTCGCGTTCCTCAACATCGGCCTGGCCGGCGTGCTGATGCTGCTGCTCACACCCGTGATCGCCTGGCACCCGACGCAGCTCAGCTGGCCGATCGTGTTGAGCCTGCTTGCGCTGGGAGCGCTCGGAACCGGCCTCGCCTACATCTGGTACATCAACGTATTGCGCGCCTGGGGCCCGACGACCACGTCCATGGTCACGTACGTCACACCGGTGGTGGGTGTGGTGCTCGGTGTGGTCGTGCTCGCCGAAACGTTCACCTGGCACCAACCGGTCGGTGCCGTGCTCGTGCTGTTCGGCATCTTGCTCACCCAGAAACGGCTCCGCCTCGGTCTGCCGGCGCGCCGCCGCAAGCCGGCTCTGCTCGATGCGATGCCGTGACCGTTCGGGCCGGACGCCGAGGCAGAGGCGATCGACGCGAATGCATTATCGTCAAAGGATGGCCGTACACGAGGATTTACCCGCCGACGCGGGACAAGACGCGATTGACCAGTTGCACAGCATTCGCGAGAGCATTGACAACATCGACGCCGCGCTGATTCATCTGCTCGCGGAACGCTTTAAATTCACCCAACAGGTAGGACGACTCAAGGCCGTGCACGGGCTGCCACCCGCCGACCCCGGGCGTGAACTGGAGCAGATCGACCGGCTGCGCAATCTGGCCGTGGAAGCGCACCTCGACCCCGCCTTCGCCGAGAAGTTCCTGAACTTCGTGATCGCCGAGGTCATCCACCACCACGTGCGCCTCGCCGGCGGCTCCGCCGCTCCCGACCTTCCATGAGCTGGAACCCGCGGGTGCTGCCCGACCAGACGGGCAAAACGTTCGTCGTCACGGGCGCCAACGCGGGCCTCGGCTACTTCACCAGTGAGCAGCTCGCGAGCACGGGCGCCCACGTGGTGCTCGCCTGCCGGAATGCGACGCGCGCGCAGGCCGCCATGATGGCCATCCGGTCACGGGTTCCGGGGGCATCCGTGTCGACAATGCTGCTCGACGTCTCCGACCTGGTGTCGGTGCGTACGGCGGCCGAGGAGCTCCGTGCTCTTCCGCGCCTGGACGCACTCATCCTCAATGCCGGCATTGTTCACCCCTCGGCCGACCGGCTGGTGAGCCTCGACGGCAACGAACTCATTCTCGCCACTAATTTTCTCGGGCACTTCGCGCTCACCGCCGGCGCCCTGCCGGCCCTCCGACGCACACCGGGCAGTCGCGTCGTGTCGCTGGGCTCGTTGATCTCTCGACTGATGGACTCGTCCCTCGACGACCTGCAGCTCGCCACGACCTACAACGGGTGGAAGGCCTACGCTCAGTCGAAGATCGCCATGCAGGTGTTCGGATTCGAGCTGGACCGGCGGCTGCGTGCCGCCGGCGCCGGCGCCGTGCAGTCGCTCGTGGCGCATCCCGGCTACTCCATCTCCGGTCTGACCCCCACCGTGCCGGGAGTCAACGAGATCACGCCCGTGAAACGGGTCATCGACGGCCTGCAGCGGATGGTCGGCGCCCAGGGCAAGGACCACGGCGCGTGGCCGACCGTGCGGGCCGCGATCGACCCGGATGCCCACGGCGGCGACTACTTCGGCCCGCGTTTTCTCACCCGCGGTGCACCGACGCGCCAACCGGCCACCCGCACGTCGCGTGATCGCGGTGTGGCCGCCAAGCTGTGGGAACGGGCCGAGACGCTGATTGAGGAGCCCGTGCTCTAAACCCCTGGCAGGGTCTGGACCGACCGGGTTTACTGTGCTTTTATGGTTGGTGTGGTGGTGGAAACGCCGGCAGATGTGGCCACGGAACTCACGCGCCTGGGTGCCGAAGTCGACGCTGTCGTTCCGGCGAAACGACCCGGCAACCTGCTCATCGGCAGCTGGAATTTGCGGGCATTTTCGGGCGTCGCGCCCACGTGGGCGGCCTCCGCAACGACTTCACCGCAGCGGGACTGGCGCGCCGTGGCCAGCATCGCGGAGATCGTGGCGCGCTTCGACGTCGTCGCCGTGCAGGAGGTGCGTCGAAACGTGGCGGCGCTTCGATTTCTGATGGACCGGCTCGGAGGGAACTGGCGGGTGCTCACCTCCGACGTCACCGAGGGGGACGCGGGCAACGGGGAACGACTCACGTTCCTGTACGACACCACGCGGGTGCAGCCGTCGGGTCTGGTCGGCGAGCTGGTGCTGCCCACCGCGGTGCGGGCCAGGGCGATCGTGCAATTCGCCCGTTCCCCGTATGCGGCCAGTTTCACTCGAGGCGGAGTGGAGTTCATTCTCACGACCGTGCACATCCTCTGGGGAAGTGTGAGCGACCGGATTCCCGAGATCCAGGCGTTTGCCCAGTGGATGCGCGCCTGGGCCGACCGCAAGAACGATTGGAACACCAACCTGCTCGTGCTCGGTGACTTCAACATCGACCGGCACGGCAACCCGCTCTACGACGCCTTCATCGAGACGGGGTTGTTTCCGCCGCCCGAACTCAACGATCTGCCGCGCACCATCTTCGACGACGACAAGTCCGCGCATTTCTATGACCAGATCGCGTGGTTCACGACGAACACCAACCCCGTGCAGTCGCTGCTGCGGGGCCTCACGTACACGAACCGGGGCGGCTCGTTCGATTTCCCGGAGCACGTGTACCCGGGACTGGGCAGGGACAAGCTCTCCTGGCGTATCTCCGACCATTACCCGCTGTGGGTCGAGTTCGCCGTGTAGCGCGCCCTGCAGCCGCGAGCGGCTACAGGGCGAAGCGGCCGTTTAGGCGAACGCGGCGGGCAGCGTGGCGCGGTGACGGGCCTGCAGGTCGTCCAGCGACACGGAGAACTGATCCTGAATCTCCAGCGCGCCCAGTTCGGCGTCCGTGACGCCGATGCGGAGCACCGGGTACTCGCGGCCCTTGCACAGGCCGAGGAACTTCACGTCGTCCTCGCGGGGAACGGACACGATCACGCGGCCGGTCGACTCCGAGAACAGCGCAACGGATGCATCGATGCCGTCGCGCTCGCAGATGTCGCCGAGCCAGACACGCGCGCCCACACCGAAACGCATGACCGCTTCGGCGAGGGCCTGGGCCAGCCCGCCCTCGCTCAGGTCGTGCGCGCTGTCGATGAGGGCTTCCTTCGACGCCGCGTGCAGCAGTCCGCCCAGGGCCACCTCGCGCCCCAGGTCGACGACCGGAGGACGGCCTCCGAGGTGGTTGTGCACCACGCCCGACCACGCGGAGCCGTCGAGCTCCTCGGCGGTGGTGCCGAGCAGGTAGATGTTGTGTCCGTCGTCTTGCCAGCCGCTCGGGGTACGGCGTCCCACGTCGTCGATCACGCCGAGCACGGCGACGACCGGGGTGGGGTGAATCGGCTGATCGCCGGTCTGGTTGTAGAACGACACGTTGCCGCCGGTGACGGGAATGCCGAGCTCCAGGCATCCGTCGGCCAGGGCGGTGACCGCCTCACGGAACTGCCACATGACCTCGGGGTTTTCGGGGGAACCGAAGTTGAGGCAGTCGCTGATGCCAGCCGGGACCGCACCGGTCGCGGCGACGTTGCGGTACGCCTCGGCCAGGGCGAGCTGCGCGCCGCGGTACGGGTCGAGCTGGCAGTAGCGCCCGTTCGCGTCGGTGGCGATGGCAAAGCCGAGACCGGACTCCTCGTCGACGCGGATCATGCCGCCGTCGTCGGGGAAGGACAGCGCCGTGTTGCCGCCCACGTAGTGGTCGTACTGGTCGGTGATCCAGCTCGGGTCGGCGAGGTTCGGCGAGCCGAGCAGGTCGAGGAACTGCGTGCGCAGGGTCTCGGCGTCGAGGGCGCGGGGCAGGGCGCTCGCGGAATCGGCCTGCAGCGCGTCAATCCAGGTGGGGTAGGCGAGCGGGCGTTCGTACACGGGGCCGTCGACGGCCACCGTGCGGGGAAGAACGTTGACGATCTCCTCGCCGTGCCAGTTGATGATGAGGCGGCCGGTGTCGGTCACCTCGCCGAGCACGCTGGTCTCCACGTCCCATTTCTTCGTCACGGCGAGGAAGCCCTCGAGCTTCTCGGGCGTCACGACGGCCATCATGCGTTCCTGGCTCTCCGACATGAGAATCTCTTCGGCGGTGAGCGTGGGGTCGCGCAGCAGCACCTTGTCGAGTTCGATGAACATGCCGCCGTCGCCGTTGGAGGCGAGCTCGCTCGTGGCGCAGCTGATTCCGGCGGCACCGAGGTCCTGGATGCCCTCCACGAGCTTGCCCTGGAACAGTTCGAGGCAGCACTCGATGAGCACCTTCTCCGCGAACGGGTCGCCCACCTGCACGGCGGGGCGCTTCGTCGGCCCGCCGGCGCTGAACGTGTCGGAGGCAAGGATGGATGCCCCGCCGATGCCGTCGCCGCCGGTGCGCGCCCCGAACAAGATCACCTTGTTGCCGGCGCCGCGCGCGTTGGCCAGGTGCAGGTCTTCGTGGCGCAGTACGCCGACGGAGAGCGCGTTGACAAGCGGGTTGCCCTGGTACACGGCGTCGAAGTAGGTCTCACCGCCGATGTTGGGCAGTCCGAGGCAGTTGCCGTAGAACGAGATGCCCGAGACGACACCGTGCACAACACGGGCCGTGTCGGGATCGTTGATGTCTCCGAAGCGCAGGGCATCCATCACGGCCACCGGGCGGGCGCCCATCGAGATGATGTCGCGCACGATTCCGCCGACGCCGGTCGCGGCGCCCTGGAACGGCTCAATGTAGGAGGGGTGGTTGTGCGACTCGATCTTGAACGTGACGGCCCAGCCCTCACCCACGTCGAGCACGCCGGCGTTCTCGCCCATGCCCACCATGAGGTTCTTCTTCATCTCGGGGGAGACCTTGTCGCCGAACTGGCGCAGGTACATCTTGGAGCTCTTGTAGGAGCAGTGTTCGCTCCACATCACCGAGTACATGGCGAGCTCACCCGAGGTGGGGCGACGGCCCAGGATCTCGCGAATCTTCGCGTACTCGTCGGCCTTGAGCCCGAGGGCGCCGTAGGGCTGGTCCTTCTCGGGCGTGGCGGCGGCGTTCGCGACGGTATCGGCGACGCCGCGAGAGTGGATGTTGGAAACAGCGGTCACGTGGCGTTCTCCCAGATATGGCGGATGCTTGACCAGCTCAGTCTATCCGTCGCCCCGCTGGACACCCGCGACTTCGCGCGCGCGGAGGTCCTTCCGCAGAATCTTTCCGGACGCGGACTTCGGAATCACGTCGATGAACTCCACGACCCGCACCTTCTTGTGCGGGGCGACGCGCTCGGAAACCCACTCCATGAGCACCTCCGCCGTGACGACATCCACCGCAACGGCCACGATGAAGGCCTTCGGAATCTCCTGGCCGTCGGCGTCCCGCACCCCGATCACCGCGACATCCGCGACGTGCACGTGGCTCAGCAGCAGCGCCTCGAGCTCGGCGGGGGCGATCTGGTAACCCTTGTACTTGATGAGTTCCTTGCTGCGATCCACGATGCGCACCACGCCCTCGGCGCTCACCGTCGCGACATCGCCGGTGTGCAGAAAACCGTCGGCGTCGATCGTGTCTCGGGTCGCCTGGTCGTTGCCGAGGTAGCCGAGCATCACATTCGGGCCGCGCACCAGCAGCTCACCCGGGTCACTCACCCCGTCGACCGGCAGCGGAATTTCCTCGCCCGTCTCCAGTGACACGAGCATGCATTCCATGTTGGGGATGGTGACACCAACCGAGTCCCGCGAGATCTGGGGTGCGTCGATCGGGATCAGGTGGCTGACCGGGCTCGCCTCGGTCATGCCGTAGCCCTGCAGTATCCGGCAGTCCAGTCGGGTAGCCACCGCCTGGGCGAGCGCGCCGTCGAGCGGGGCCGCGCCGGACAGGATCGTGTGCACACTGGACATGTCGTACTCCTCCACCAGCGGATGCTTCGCCAAAGCCACCGCAATCGGCGGCGCGATGAACACGTAACTGCACCGTTCGTCCTGGATCATCCGCAGGAACTCGGTCAGGTCGAACTTGGCCATGGTGACCAGGGTCGCCCGCTGCTTGAACGCGAGGTTGAGCAGCACGGTCATGCCGTAGATATGAAAGAACGGGAGCAGGGCCAGCACGCGGTCTTCCGGCACGACCCCGATCAGCTCGCGGGCCTGCTGCACGTTCGCGACCAGGTTGCGATGGCTGAGCATGACGCCCTTGGCGCGTCCGGTGGTCCCCGACGAGAACGGCAGCACGGCCACGTGCGTTGCGGAGTCGACCGACACCTCGGGCACCGGGGCGTCCGTCGCCAGAAGGTCGGCGAGTGACGGATGCCCCGGTGCGCCATCGAGCACGACGACATGGTCATCGGCCAGGCCGGCGGACTGGGCCGCCTCGCTCGCGCCTTCGAGCAGCGGGCCGACCGTCACGAGCCAGGTCGCTCCCGAATCCTCGAGCTGCCGCTGGATTTCCCCGGGCGTGTACAGCGAGTTGACGGTGGTGACGGTGGCGCCCGAGCGCAGAATGCCGTGAAAGACGCTTGCGAACGCCGGAATGTTCGGGCAGAGCAGCGCCACCACGGTGCCGGTCGCCACGCCTCGTTCGGCGAGGGCCGCGGCCACCCGGTTGATCTGGCTCACCAGGGTTCGATAGCTCGTTGCCGCGCCGGTGGTCCCGTCGACGATCGCAGTCTGGTCGAGCTCGGCGTCGGTGAGATCGCCGAACAGGTAGTCGTAGATGCTCTCATCGGGAATGGCAACCGGGGCGTACGGGCTTGTGAACACGAATAATCTCCTTTGATCAGGTGTTTCATGCCGATTATCCGTGGCTGTGCCCGGAGTCGGTATGGCACAGGCTACCGCGCGGCACGGTGTGCCGACTGACGGTTTACCGACAGCGATTCAGGAACTCAGTTCGGGGCGGTCGAGGTGCGGGCGATAACCCTGATCGGTCGCCCAGCGCAACCAGTTCTGCGGCAACCACGTGCCGTCCCGTAGCTGCGGGTGGGACGGATGCCGGCGCAGGGCCCACAGGGCAAAAATCAACTCGGCCCATTCCGAGTTCAGGCGCCAGGTGACCGGGCCGGTGGTCGACTGAGCCTGCATGATCACCCGGTTGAACGCGACGACCTGCATGAGATGGATTGACTCCCAGGTCCACGGGAAGAGGCCCTCCATGGTCTGCACATAGAATCCCGCGTTGGTCACGAAGACCGTTCCGCCGAACAGGGGCCGTCAGGCCTGCTGCGCATTCGCGGCGGCCTGACTGCGTCTCGACGCATTTCCGGCGGCGCTCGCCGCGAGCGTTCCCGCGGCGAGGGCCAGGCCGAAAACGCCGGTGCCGAAGGCGAAGGTGGTCGATCGATCATAGGAACCGTCGCCGGCGGCGAAGAACGAGTCGACGAAAAGGTCCCCGGCGGCGAGAGCCGCTTCGCCCGGGCCGAGCGGAGCGCGCAAAATGCCGTGCGGTCAGGTGCTTCTCAAGGGAATTGAGTGGCGATATGCTGTGCGCAACATCCGAAAGTCCCGCTGTGGGCGTGCCTGCCCCGGGAGGGCGCCATCGTCAAGGACACCATGTCAGACTCATCCCTCCCGGGGCCCGAACGGCCAGCACCACCGCCGCCCCCGGTTCAGTACCAGGCGAGCGGATACTCGCCATACAACGCCCCGGTGGCATACCAGCAGGGCTATGCGGGACCGGCGCCGACGGGCCTGAGCATCACGTCCCTCGTGCTCGGTCTCGTGTCCATCTTTTTCGGCTTCACGTTTCTCGTGCCCCTGGGTGCCTTGATCTTCGGAATCATCGGTCTGAAGCGGGAGCCGACCGGCCGCGGAATGGCGATCACCGGAATCGTGATCGGCGGGCTCTTCATGCTGTTCTGGGTCGTCTTCGGCGGAGGAATTCTCGCCCTGATCCTCGGCGCGATGTCGATGACGACGGTGAGCTACTAGCGCTCCCTGGGTTCGGCGCGCAGCAAACACCGGCAAGATAGAGCCATGAAACTGCAGACCTTGCCGAACACGAACCTCGAAACGTCCAGCATCATCCTGGGGCTGATGAGGATCTCCGCGATGACCGACTCCGACATTCGCCAGCTGGTGAGCGGCGCCCGTGATGCCGGTATCAGCTTCTTCGACCACGCCGACATCTACGGCGCGCAGCCGCACGAGTGCGAGAAACGTTTCGGCGACGCCGTCACGTTCACCGCCGCCGAGCGCGCGGACGTCACGATCCAGTCGAAGGTCGGCATCCGCGAGGGCTTCTGGGATTTCTCCACCGAGCACATCCTGCGTTCCGTGGATGAATCGTTGGCGGCACTGCGGACCGATTACCTGGACCTGTTGTTGCTGCACCGTCCCGACGCCCTCGTGGAGCCCAATGAGGTGGCCGCCGCCTTCGACGCACTGCAGGCGTCCGGCAAGGTGCGCCATTTCGGCGTCTCCAATCACACGCCGGGACAGATCGAGCTGCTCAAGAGCTCGGTGATCCAGCCCCTCGTCGTCAACCAGGTGCAGCTGAGCATCACGCACGCGCCGATGATCACCGCGGGGATGTCCGCCAATATGGCCGGCCTCGACCAGTCCGTGGACCGTGGCTACGGCATTCTCGACCATGCCCGGCTCAACGGCATAACCCTGCAGGCGTGGTCACCGTTCCAGAAGGGGTTTTTTGACGGGATTTTCCTCGGCGATCGCGAGACGTATGCGGCCCTCAACGACGTCATCAACGAACTCGCCGTGGCGTATGACGTGGCGCCGGCCGCGATTGCCGTCGCGTGGATCACCCGGCATCCGGCCAACATTCAGGTGGTGCTGGGGACCACGAATCTCGGTCACCTCACCGACGCCGCGGCCGGCGCCGACGTGCCGCTGACCCGCCCGGAGTGGTACCGCCTGTTCACCGCGGCGGGCCATGTGCTTCCCTGAGCCGCGGTAGCCGGTGGCGAACGGTCCGGCTTCGGCGCCCCAGGCGCGGAAACGCGCGGGTCGGATGCCTCAGCTGCCGCCGCCGGGAGGCCCGACCGTGAGCAGCGCGGTCATGATCGCAACCAGGCCGAGTACGAGCGCGGCTGTGAACAGCGCGGGCCGAACCAGCATCCAGCGCAGCATTGCACTGATCCGGGTGTGATCCCGCGGGTCGTCGGTACGGGCGCGGCGCCATCCGCCGTCGAGCAGGCCGCGCTTTTCGAGACCGCGGTCGAGGGGAATGGTGCCGAAGGGAATGATGGCGGTGACGACCGCGAGGGCCGTGAGTCGCGGGCCCCAATGCTGATTCACGGCGAGGAGCACGGCCGTCATGCCAAACGCGATGAAGACCAGTCCATGCAGAAATCCACCGACCTGCACGCCCGCTTCGCCGGCGTTGAATACGTACTTCATGAGCATCCCGGTGATGAGCAGCGCCCAGGTGATGGCCTCGGCGATGGCGACGGATCGAAACAACAGGCGGGGAGACACGAAGAAGACACTCCAGGGGTGAGGACGGCGGGTGGTGCCCTGCAATCCTTGCAGACCGATCTGCGGATTGCCCGCGCGGGCCTCCGACGAAACTGGACACTCGCCGTGAATCTTGCAGTCCTGTAAGTTTGCAGTTGCGCAATAAAGCAGAGCACGTAAGAATTTCCCGTGTGACTATCGAATCGAAAAAACCAGGCCTGGGCCTGCGCGACCGCAAACGCCTGGAAACGCGGGCGCGGTTGGAGGACGCCGCCGTCACGCTCGTGCTGCGCGACGGACTCGAGCAGACGACGGTGGATGCCATCAGCGAGCTTGCCGACGTGTCTCCGCGCACCTTCTTCAACTACTTCGAGAGCAAGGACGCTGCCATCATCGGGCTCCGCCACATGGAGCTCTCCGCGGAGGAGCTCGCCGCCGAGTGCGGGCGCGTCGAAGAAATCGGAACGATCGCCACGGTCGTTCACCTGCTGATCACCGTGATCGGCCCGCCGTCGACCCGGGTGACGATGCGCGCAGACCGCCTCGAGATCCTGCGACGCCACCCACATCTCATGTCCGCCCAGCTCGCGCAGTTCACGCGCCTGACGACCGAATTCACCGACGCGGTGCAGACAATCCTCTCCCGAGACCGACGATTCGACACCGATGTGGCCGTGGACCGCGCGGCATCCGCTGACCTCGTGCTCGCTCTGTGCGGGGGCGCGGTTCGGGTGGCCGTCAAGGAATGGGCCGAGGCCACGGAAACACGATCGGGCACCAACGCTCCAGACAGCAGCACCCACGAACTTGAATGCCGGGCGATCGCGCTCGCGACAGACCTACTGGAGAGACTCCGATGACCGATACACGCATCGCCCCACCGGCCAGGCCGGCAGCGACCGAGAACTCCGGTAAACGCCACATTCTGCTCGTGTTCGCCGGCCTCCTGGTGACGATGCTGCTGGCCTCCCTGGACCAGACCATTTTCAGCACCGCGCTGCCCACGATCGTGGGCGAGCTCAACGGTGTCGACCACATGCTGTGGGTGACGACGGCGTACATCCTCGCTGCCACGGTCATGCTGCCCGTCTATGGCAAGATCGGCGACCTCATCGGCCGCCGAGGCCTGCTCATCGGAGCGATCAGTATCTTCATCGTGGGGTCGATCGTGGGCGGGCTCGCCCCCGATATGACCTGGCTCATCATCGGTCGCGCCGTGCAGGGCCTCGGCGGCGGCGGGCTCATGATCCTGTCCCAGGCGATCATCGCCGACGTTGTCCCGGCCCGCGAGCGCGGCAAGTACATGGGCATCATGGGCGGCGTTTTCGCGCTGTCCTCGGTGGCCGGCCCGCTGCTCGGTGGCTGGTTCACGGAGAGCATCGGCTGGCGCTGGGCGTTCTGGATGAATATCCCCCTCGGAGCCCTCGCCATCGTCTCGGCGGTCTTCTTCCTGCGCCTGCCGAAGGTCAAGCACGACCGCCCGAAGCTCGACGTGGCCGGTATGGGCCTGCTCGCCCTCGCATCCACGGGCCTCGTGCTCGTCAGCACCTGGGGCGGCACGACCTACGATTGGGACTCGCTGCTGATCATGTCCCTGATCGCGGCCACCGTCGTGGCGGCCGCGGCGTTCGTGATGGTCGAGCGCCGCGCCGCCGAACCGATCATGCCGCTGCACATGTTCAAGGACCGCAACTTCAACCTCACGACGAGCGCCGGTCTCATCATCGGCATCGCCATGTTCGGCGCCCTGGCCTACCTGCCGACGTACCTGCAGATGGTGACCGGCGCGAACGCCACGCAGGCCGGGTTCCTGATGATCCCGATGATGGCCGCCCTCCTCGTGAGCTCGGTCATCTCGGGCCAGGTGGTGAGCAAAACCGGGCGTTACAAGTTGTTCCCGATCGCGGGCACCCTGTTGGTGGCCGTCGCGCTCGTGCTGCTCTCCACGATGACGCCGACTCTGCCCATTTGGGTGCTGTGCAGCTACCTCGCCGTGATGGGCCTCGGGCTCGGCCTGAGCATGCAGATCCTCATTTTGATCGTGCAGAACTCCTTCCCCAACACCGAAGTCGGCACGGCCACGGCCTCGAACAACTACTTCCGCCAGATCGGCGCTTCCCTCGGCGCCGCGGTGGTCGGCAGCCTGTTCGTTTCGCGGCTCGGTGATTTGCTCGAGGAGCGGATGCCCGCGGCCTCCGGCGCAAGCGGAGCCTCGAACTCCTTCACCCCGGGCATGGTTCGCGATCTGCCGGAATCCGTGCAGAGCATCATCGTGGGCTCCTACAACGACGCCCTCACGCCGGTGTTCCTCTACCTCGTGCCGCTGGTCCTCGTTGCCGTCGTCTTGCTCAGTCTCGTGACGGAGAAGCCGCTGGCCACCACGATCGAGCACGACATTCTGCCCGAGACGCTCGAAACCGACGGCGCCACCTTCGTGCGTCTCGAGCCCCGGACGGTTGGGGAGCACGTCGAGGCCGAGCAATCGGCATCCGCTCGTCCGCTCGCGCCCACGACCTGACCGCCCACCTCATCGCATTCTGCCGTCGTGTCCGCCTTTGTGCGGACTATCCACGGGCCAGGAGAATCAATAGCGTTGCTGGTGAGTTGGCCATGATCGCCGGGAGCTCGCGGCCGCACACGTGCGGGGCTGGCCCTCGGACGCCGACGAGGAGTGGCCGCAGGCATCGCCCTGACCGCGGCGCTGAGCGCCACATTCCTGGCGCCCGGCATCGCTCAAGCGGCGCCCCCACCGCCGACGGCGGAGATCATTCACGGTGCTGTGATGAACTACGCGATCAACGTCAGCAAGGCGAATCACGGCCAGACGAAGAAGGCCGAGCGGGCCGTCGCCCAGGCCGGGGGCGAGATCGTGGCTTCGTACGACGAGATCGGCGTGGTGATCGCACAGTCCGACAACACCGTCTTCGCCGACACCGTGCGCCTCGACAGGGCGGTCGAATCGGTCGGTGCCACCCGCACCGCTCCCGTCGGCGCCGCGGACGCGACCTACCTCGGCGATGCGAGCACGAAGGCCCCCGAGCGGCGCAGCGCCGCCGTGACCAAAGACATGGGCGTGGAGTCCTCCGGCGACGCGGTCGCGGACCCCCGCGAGGCGGAGCAGTGGGACATGGCGCTGATCGGCGCCGACGCGGCTCACCAGATCACCGACGGCGACCGCAACGTGCTCGTGGCCGTTCTCGACTCGGGCATCGAGGCGACGCATCCCGACCTCGCCGCCAACATCGATACATCCGTATCCGCAGGCTGCATCAGTGGTGTGCCCGACACGACACCCGAGGCCTGGCAGCCGACCACAAGTTCGCATGGCACGCACGTGGCCGGCACGATCGCCGCCGCCCGCAACGGCGTGGGCATCGTGGGCGTTGCCCCGAATGTGCGCCTGTCCTCGGTGAAGGTCGTCAACGATGACGGCTTCATCTACCCCGAGGCCGCCATCTGCGGCTTCATGTACGCCACCGCGACCGGAGCCGACGTCACCAATAACAGTTACTACATCGACCCGTGGATGTTCTGGTGCGACAACGACGCCGACCAGGCCGCCGTGAAGACGGCCGTCGACCGGGCGGTGCAGTACTCGCAGAAGAAGGGCGTCGTGAACGTTGCCGCGGCAGGAAACTCGAGCATCGACCTCGCCAACAAGACGACGGATGACTCGAGCCCGAACGACACGACCCCGGTGCTGCGCTCCGTCTCCACCGGTTGTGCCGACATCCCTGCCGAGCTCGACGGGGTTGTGACGGTCTCCTCCGCCACGAAGACGAGCGCGAAGTCGGGCTTCTCCAACTTCGGCCTCGACGTGATCGACGTCACCGCACCCGGGTCCGCAATCCTCTCGACGGTCACGGGCGGGGGCTGCGCCATCTACTCGGGAACCTCGATGGCGTCCCCGCACACGGCCGGTGTGGCCGCCCTGATCAAGTCCGCGCACCCGCGGCTGTCCGGCCAGGCGCTTGCCGCCCTGCTCTCCGATCAGGCCACGGATCTGCCGTGCCCGGTCGGGTCCCTCCAGTGCGTGGGCAGCGCCGCCGACAACGGTTTCTTCGGTGAGGGCATGGTGAACGCCCTGACGGCCGTACAGGAGTAGACGACACCGCGTGGGGCGGGCGGCTGCGGCCGTCCGCCTCGCCGCGGGTCAGCATCCGTCCCCGTCGCACCGGGCGGACAGGTCAGACGATGGCGAACGGCGGAGAGTCGAGTCCGGCGGCCAGCGCCTCGGCCGGGCGGATGCCGGTGGCCACGATGCGGTTGTCCGCATCGACATGCACGACCCGCGGCGTGTGCTCACGGGCCTCTTCGGTGCTCATCAGCCCGTAGGCGATGACAATCACGATGTCGCCCGGACCGATCAGGTGCGCCGCGGCGCCGTTGATGCCGAGCACGCCGCTGCCCGCCTCGCCCTCGATCACGTAGGTTTCGAGGCGGGCGCCGTTGGTCACGTCCACGATCGCCACCTTCTCGCCCGGCAGCACATCGGCGGCCGTGAGCAGGTCACGGTCGATGGTCACCGAACCGACGTAGTTCACGTCGGCGTGGGTGACGGTGGCGCGGTGGATCTTGGCGGTGAACATGGTTCGCAACACGGCTGTACTCATCCTTGCCTGGGTCGGATGTCGACCGACGGGTTTCTCGACGCGCGGTCAGGCGCCGACGAGTGCCCGCTCGATCACGGAGGTGAAGAACGTGAGCCCGTCGGTGCCGCTGCGCATGGCGTCGGCGGTGTCGGGGCCGAAACCGGCCTCGACGGCGTGCTCGGGGTGCGGCATGAGGCCGACGACGTTGCCGCGCGCGTTCGTGACGCCGGCGATGTCGTTGAGTGAACCGTTCGGGTTCACTCCGAGGTAGCGGAATGCAACCTGGCCGTCGCCCTCCAGGCGCGCAAGCGTGTCGGCCGACGCGATGAAGGCGCCCTCGCCGTTCTTGAGCGGAATGGTGATCTCCTGACCGGTGGTGAATCCGCCGGTCCAGTCGGTCGACGTGTTCTCGACGCGCAGCTGCTGGTCGCGGCAGATGAAGCGGCCGCCTTCGTTGCGGATCAGTCCGCCGTCGAGCAGATGTGCCTCGGCGAGCATCTGGAATCCGTTGCAGATTCCGAGCACGGGCATACCCTTGTTGGCCGCGTCGATGACCTCGGTCATGATCGGCGACAGGCTCGCGATGGCGCCGCAGCGCAGGTAGTCCCCGTAGCTGAAACCACCGGGAAGAACGAGCGCGTCAACGCCGTGCAGGTCGTGGTCGCCGTGCCAGAGGGCAACGGGCTCCGCGCCGGCCAGGCGAATCGCGCGCTGGGCGTCACGATCGTCGAGCGAACCGGGGAAGGTGACGACGCCGATGCGCACTAGTTGGCCGGTTCGACGACGTGGATGCCGACGACATCCTCGATCACGGAGTTGGACAGCACGGTGTCGGCGAGCTCGGCGACGGCGGCGAGGGCGGCAGCATCCGCCGGTCCGTCGATCGTGATCTCAAAACGCTTGCCGACGCGCACGTCGGAAAACTGGGTCTGACCGAGGCGACCGAGGGCGCCGGCTACGGCCTTGCCCTGCGGGTCAAGCAGCTCGGCCTTGGGCATAACTTCTACAACAATTGTGGGCACAGCGCACTCCGCTTTGGTTCGAGGGTGGATGGGTCGATTCTACAGGCCGACGCGCCTATGCCGTCAGCCCGCTCTGACCGAGCAGCACGCCACGCAATACGTCGCGGATCGCGGCGAGGCCGTCGTAGGTCTCCACAAAGCTTGTGCTGAGCGGCGACAGGCCGATCCGGAGCCCGTTCGGGCTGCGAAAATCCGGAATCACGTCGTGCGCCCAGAGGGTCGTGGTGACCTGGTGCATGGCCGGGTGGTTTATTGTGACGTGACCGCCGCGGTGCGAGCTCTCCCGCGGGGAGGCCACGGTGACGCCCATCGGTGCCAGCCACTCATCGGCGAGGGCAATCGAGAACTCGGTCAGCGCCACCGATTTGGCGCGCACCTGTGCGATGCCGGCCTCCTCGATCATGCCGATCGTGTCCTGCATGGCGAGCATGGCCACAATGGCCGGTGTGCCGCTCATGAAACGACGGATGCCGGTTGCCGGAAAATACTCCGGTCCCATCGCAAAGACGTCCCGAGTACCCATCCAGCCCTGAATCGGCTGCACGAGCACGTCCTGCAGGTCGGCACGCACGTAGCCGAAGGCGGGGGAGCCTGGACCACCGTTGAGGTACTTGTAGGAGCAGCCCACGGCGAGATCGACATCGCAGAGGTCGAGTTCTACCGGGATGGAGCCGGTGGAATGGGAGAGATCCCACAGCACGAGGGCGTCGTGCTCGTGCGCGATCGTCGTGATCCGGCCCATGTCCGCAATGTACCCGGAGCGGTAGGCCACGTGACTCAGCACCACAAGGGCGGTGCGCGGTCCCACGGCGTCGCGCACCTGCTCCGGCGTCACACCGCCCTCGGTCGACGACACGATCCAGCGCAGGCGTAGCCCGCGTTCGGCGGCGATGCCCTCGAGCACGTACCGGTCGGTGGGAAAGTTGTCGGAATCGAGCACGATCTCCGTGCGACCGGGGCGGGAATCCACCGCGGCGCGCGCGAGCTTGTACAGCAACACCGTCGTCGAGTCGCCCACGAATGTCTGGCCCGGTGCCGCCCCGATCACCGAACGGCCGAGATCGTCGCCGATGCGCAACGGCAGCTCCATCCACGATTCGTCCCAGCCGCGGATCAGGCGTTCTCCCCAGGCGTGGGTGATGAACTCGGCGATGCGTTCCGCGCTGGCCTTCGTCGGCCGTCCCAGGGAGTTGCCATCGAGGTACGCCAGGGGGTTGGCGTCGTCCGGGAGGGCATCCGTTCCGATGAAGCGCGGCCGGTAGTGCGCGAGCCCGTCGATGCGGTCCATCCGGCGGGCGAAGGTGAGGTGGGGATCGATGCCGGATGTCGGGTCAAACTGCGTTGTCATGCGCGTCCTTCTGGTCGTCGGCGGAGGCGGGGACTTCCGAATGCTGCGATGGGCGATTCACCGCGCGGGCGGTGCATAACCAGGCCACGAAATCGGTCGGGTCGTTCGGGCGCTCGCCCGCAATAACGGTAACGCGCCCGGTGTCGCCCGGGCTCCAGTTCAGCCCCGCGTCGCTCGTGAGGGCATCGATCACGTCGTCGGGTGAGAGGCCGGCGCCGAGGAGCGCCTCGATCTCCCGCCGATTGAGTCCCACCGGCAGCGGGCCGTTCCCCATATCGGTGCCGTACAGCACCCGGCCGCCCGCGGCGTGAAACCGGGCCAGATTGTCGCTCGCCAGATCGAACGCGGCGGTGCGGCGCCCGTGCCCGTGAATGTCGAGGGTGCTGATCCACGTCATTCGCCCGGCCATGGCGGTCACGAGGTCATCGTGCAGCCGCTCGCTGAACGGGGTGTGCGCGAACATGTCCATGCCGGCCGCACCGGCACGTTGCGCCTGCCCGGAGCCCTCCGCATGGGCGACGACGGGCAACCCGTGTGCGCGCGCGCGGGCCACGATCGCCGCCAGCACGTCGTCGGCGAGCACCGGGCCGGCTTCCGAATTGAGTGTGACCTTCACCACGGATGCTCCGGCCGCGGCCTGCCGGTCGACCGCGCTCGCGGCATCCGCGCGGCTCGCCACTGCGCACACGCTCCCGGGCGGGGCCCAGGACTGCCGTGCCGGGTAGCCGCCGGGCGCCGTGAGGAACTGATTGGCGTAGGCCGCCTCGGGCGTGTCGGGCATTGTTGCTGCGGGCAGGCCCCCGAGGTCGAGCACCCGGCCGATGCCGCCGGAGAGCAGCGTCGACGGATCGATGAGGGTGAGGTGAACGTGGGCGTCGAGAAACAGCGGGAGGGTGGTCATGTGGGGTCCTGGGTCAGCGTCCGATCTCGGTGCGCACGGCGAACAACTCGGGGAAAAACGTGAGCTCGAGCGCCTTCTGCAGAAACGCGGCGCCGCTCGACCCGCCCGTACCGGGCTTCATCCCGATGATCCGCTGCACGGTCTTGAGATGCCGGAACCGCCACAACTGAAAGTTGTCCTCCAGGTCGACGAGTTCCTCGCACGCCTCGTAGGCATTCCAATGTTCGCTCGCGTTCTCGTAGATGCGGCGGAACGTGGCCACGAGCTCGGGGTGGTAGACCCAGGCTTCGGTCACATCCCGGTTGAGCACGGCGAGCGGGATATCGAAGCCGTTCCGGGCGAGATAGCGCAGGAACTCGTCGTAGATGCTCGGGGCCTCGAACACCTCGGTGAGGATTGCGAGAGCAGCGGGATCACTCTCAAACACGCTGAGCATCCGTTTGTTCTTGTTGCCGAGGGCGAACTCGACCGCACGATACTGGTACGACTGAAACCCGGAGGAGTTGCCGAGGAACCCGCGAAACTCCGCATATTCGGTGGGGGTCAGGGTCGCGAGCACCGACCATTGCTCCGTGAGGGTGCGCTGGATGTGCTTGACCCTGGCGATGCGCTTCAACGCCGGCGCGAGGTCATCCAGCCGCAGCGATTCCGTCGCAGCCCGCAGCTCGTGCAGCATGAGCTTGAGCCACAGCTCGGTCGTCTGGTGCTGAATGATGAACAGCAGCTCATCGTGGTGCTCCGGCACACTCACCGGCTTCTGTGCTGCGAGCAGGGTCGGCAGATCCAGGTAGGCGCCGTAGCTCATTCGCTCCCGAAAATCCGTGACGATCTCGGGGTCAAACTCTCGGGTGTTGTGCTCGACGGGCATGGGCGTTCCTTTTCTGAACCAGAGAGGTGGCCGCGGTGCCAGCTTCCTTCCCTGAATTGTCCGGTTTCGCTCGCATTGACGCAACACCGACACCGCTCCACGGGGCGCACGGAGGATTCCCTCCGTGATTCCGGAGACGGGGGACTTAGAATCATGTTTATGACCTCGTCGACCCGAACCCCTCAGGAGGGTTCGCAACCCCGGCGCCGCGACGCGCGGCAGAACCGGGAACGCCTGGTGACCGAGGCGCGGGCCCTGTTCGCGACCGATGGCGTCGATGCCTCCCTCGAAGAAATCGCGCGCCGTGCCGACGTGGGAGTGGCCACGCTGTACCGAAACTTTCCGACGCGTGACGACCTGGTGCGGTCCCTGTTTGAGCTGGCCCTCGCCGACCTGGCCTCCGTGCGCGGTGAGATCGAGGCGGCGCCGACGGCGTGGGACGGCGTCGTCATCTACAGCGAACGCGTCGCCGAGTGGCTCGTGGCCGACCCGGCCCTGCCGCCCATTCTGAAGCGGATGGCCTTGATCGATCCCGCGAACCGGCCGGCGGCCCAGTTCGACACGTTCATTGCCGGCCTTGTCGCCCAGGCCAAAAAAGACGGCGATCTGCGGTCCGACGTCGATGCGGTGGACATTGCCGTGCTCGTGACCATGGTGGGCTCGCTCGGAACCCTCGGGGACGGTTATGCCGGCCAGTGGCGTCGGCAGCTGTCGATCGTGCTCGACGGTCTGCGATCGGCCGAGGCGACCAGGCCGAAACTCCCCGGTCGTCCGCTCACCGCCAAGGAGTTCCGTGCCTCCCTGCACGGCCTGACCCGTCGCGCCAAGCGCGCCGGCCGCACCGGCCACGGCCCCGCGGCGTAAGGGCGCTGCGCTGCATGGCTAGTCCTGATGCAGGCGGATGAGGTTGCCGCAGGTATCGTCGAAATCGGCCGTTGTGCCGAATTCGTCCGTGCTGGGTTCGACCTCGAACCGCACGCCGAGAGCCACCAAACGGTCGCGTTCCGCGCGCACGTCCGGGGAGCCGAAGACGATCGCGGGCAGGCCGAGGCGGGCGATGCCCTCTTGATAGGACCGGGCCACCTTGGTCTCGGTGGGTTCCAGCAGCAGCCCGACACCGTCCGGGTCTTCCGGCGAGCGGACGATGTAGAGTTCGGCCTCCGGAACCTTCATGAGCTCGTCGAATCCGAGGATCTTCGTGTAGAAGTCGAACGCGTCTGCGGCATCCTTCACATGGATGCTGCACATTTTGATTCTCATGCGTACGAGACTACCGAAACCGTGTTTCGTGGCCGTTTCGGCCGCCACCGGGCGTCACAAGCGGTGACGCGGAATACGCGTGAGGCGCTCGAGCAGTTCACGGTAGCGCGCGGCGGTCTGCTCCACGATGTCGTTGGGCAGCGCCGGGGGCGTGCCCTCGCCGGCCCAGTTCGCGGCGAGCCAGTCGCGCACGATCTGCTTGTCAAAACTTGCCATGCGCGAATCGGGGGTCGTTCCGGTGTGCCAGGCCTCCGCGTCCCAGTAGCGGCTGGAATCGCTTGTGAGCACCTCATCGGCGAGCGTCGTGATGCCCGTCGCGCGATTCGCCCCGAACTCGAATTTGGTGTCGGCGAGGATCACGCCGGCGTTCTCGGCGATCGTCGACGCCGTCGTGAAAAGCGCCAGGGACAGGTCCCGCAGTTCGGCGGCCACGGTCTCGCCGACGAGCTCGACGGTGCGCTCGAACGAGATGTTCTCGTCGTGCTCGCCCATCGGGGCCTTCCACGCCGGCGTGTAAATGGGCTCAGGGAGCCGGTCGCCGTTGGTGAGACCGGCCGGCAGGGCTATGCCGCACACGGACTGGCTGACCTGGTATTCCTTCCAGCCGGATCCGGTGAGGTAGCCGCGTACGACGCATTCGACCGGGAACATGTCGAGTGTGGTGCAGAGCATGGCGCGGCCGGCGACGGCGGCCGGAATGAGCTCACGCACGGTGTCGCCCACCAGCTCATGGTCGGCCAGGAGGTGGTTGGGCACCTGGGTCAGTCGATCGAACCACCACAGGCTCAAGGTCGTGAGCAGCTCTCCCTTGCCGGGGATCCCTGGCTCCAGCACATGATCGAACGCACTCACCCGATCGCTCGCGACCACGAGCACACGTTCGGCGTCGGCCAGGTCGGTCGGGGCGCCCGCGGCGTCGGGAATGTACAGGTCGCGCACCTTGCCCGAGTAGGCGTGGCGCCACCCCGGCAGGTCGAGGGCGACGGATGCTGTGGGCTGCGCGGATTCGGTCACGCTTACATTCTGTCGTACTCGGCCCGGCCATAGGGGCCCGCAGCCGCGCCGGCCCGGTTCCGGTTGCGGCTTGTACAGTGAGATCGAGGCGTGGTGACGACAACGCCCCGCGCCCTCTCGGTGCCGCCGGGCGCCGAACGAGTACGGCGGGCGGACCCGACACCGGCTCAGCGATTTCCCGAAAGGTGCCCGACGTGACCGACTCTGCCGCCGCGAAGACGAGCCACCTGACCGCGACCGAACTCATCGCGGTCGTCCTCGACCCTGGGACGTTCGTGTCCTGGGACGAGCCGGTCGTCGATCCCGAACCGAGCGAGGCCTACGCGAGCGATCTGCTGCGGGCCCGGGCGAAGAGCGGTGTCGATGAGTCGGTGCTCACCGGGGAAGGACTCATCCGCGGCCGACGTGTGGCCGTCGTCGTGAGCGAATTCTCATTCCTGGCCGGCTCAATCGGGCTGTCGGCCGCGGACCGGATCGTCGGAGCCATGGGGCGAGCCACCCGCTCGGGGCTGCCGTTGCTGGCGGGGCCGGCCTCCGGCGGCACCCGCATGCAGGAGGGGACGCTCGCGTTCCTGTCGATGGTGAAAATCACCGCGGCGGTGCTCGCGCACCGCCAGGCCGGGCTGCCGTACCTGGTGTACCTTCGCCACCCGACGACCGGTGGCGTGATGGCCTCCTGGGGCTCGCTGGGCCACGTGACGGTGGCCGAGCCGGGAGCGCTGCTCGGCTTCCTCGGCCCGCGGGTCTATGAGGCGCTCCACGGTGAGCCCTTCCCGCCAGGGGTGCAGGTCGCCGAGAACCTGTTCGACAAGGGCATCATCGACGCGGTCCTGCCACCCGAGCGGCTGCCTGAGCTTTTGGATCGGGTGCTGTCCGTGCTCGTGTCGCCGCCCGTGACCGTCGTTGCCCCGGCGTCGCTGCTGGTGCGGCCCGTTGCGACCGCGGCGTGGGCATCCATTCAGATCTCCCGCAACCCGCGTCGACCCGACCTGCGCCAGTTACTCGCCTGGGGCGCGCACGAGGTGCTGCCGCTCAACGGAACCGGACAGGGCGAAAACGACCCGGCGCTCATGCTCGCCATGGCACGCTTCGGCGAGCAGGGCTGCATCGTGCTCGGGCACAGCCGCCCGCGGCCATCCCAGGACACGCAGATGGGTCCGGCGTCGCTGCGGGAGGCCCGTCGCGGCATGCGGCTGGCCGAAGAACTCGGCCTGCCGCTGCTGACCGTGATCGACACCGCTGGAGCCGCGCTGTCGAAGGAGGCCGAGGAGGGCGGCATGGCCGGGGAAATCGCCCGCTCTCTGCTGGAACTGATCGGGGTGCGCTCGCCGACCGTGTCCGTGTTGCTCGGGCAGGGCGCGGGCGGCGGGGCGCTCGCCCTGCTGCCGGCGGATCGCACCATTGCCGCGCAGCACGCCTGGCTCTCACCCCTCCCGCCGGAGGGGGCGAGCGCCATCGTGCACCGCAGCACCGCATTCGCGCCCGAAATGTCCGAGGCGCAGGGGGTGAACGTGGCCGCGCTGCACGCCAACGGCGTCGTGGACCACATCGTCGACGAACGCCCCGACGCAGCGGAGGAGGGCAAGGCATTCTGTCGCCGGATGGCCGCGGCCATCGAGTATGAACTGTCCACGCTCCGCGCCGCCCCGATCGACGCACTGCTGCCCAACCGCGTCGCCAAGTACCAGCGCCTCGGCCGCCGCCCCTGACCCGCGGCCCCCGCCCCGGGCCCCGCCCCGGACCCGTCGCGGTGTTGTCGCTAGTTCAGGAGATCCGGCCCACGGCATCCGCTCTGCCGCGTGTTCCTGCGGACCTTCAGTGCTCCCGGAGGCAGATCTCCTGAACTAGCGACCGACGACCGACGACCGAGCAGACCGAGCAGACCGAGCAGACCGAGCAGACCGAGCAGACCGGTGCACGGTGGCGGGCCGACGGATGCCGCGGGTCAGGCCACGCGCGCGGCGATGTCCGTGCGGAACTGGGCGCCCTCGAGCGACACGTGATCGAGGGCGTCGTACGCGCGTTCGCGGGCCTCGGCGAAGGACGAGCCCACCGCAACGACGCTCAGCACACGGCCGCCGGTGGAGACGAGCGTGTCATCACGCACGGCGGTCGCGGCGTGCGCGATGGTGACGCCGGGCACCTCGAGCGCGGTGTCGAGACCGGTGATGGGGCGGCCGGTGAGCGGCGTCTCCGGATAGTTCTCGCTGGCGAGCACCACGGTGACGGCAACATCGGTCGAGAATTCGGGCCATTCGCGGTCATCGAGCGCGCCGGTGGCGGTGGCGAACAGCAAGTCGGACAGGGGGGTCACGAGGCGCGGCAGCACCACCTGGGTCTCCGGGTCGCCGAAGCGCGCGTTGAATTCAATCACCCGAATACCCTGCCTGGTGAGGATGAGCCCGCAGTAGAGCAGTCCGACAAACGGGGTACCGTCGTGCTCGAGCTGCCGCACCGTGGGCAGTGCAACCGTGTCGATGATTTCCTGCACGAACAGCCGTTCGCTCCCGAATTCGGCGTCCAGCCACGGCAACGGCGAGTAGGCACCCATGCCGCCCGTGTTCGGTCCGGCATCGTTGTTGCCGAGGCGCTTGTAGTCCTGGGCGGGGGAGAGCGGCAGCACGGCGTGGCCGTCGCTGAGCAGGAACAGGGAGATTTCCTGGCCGTCGAGGAACTCCTCAATCAAGATGCTGCCGTGCTCGAGCCAGTACGTGGCGTGTGCGATGGCGGCGGCGTGGTCGTCGGTCACCAGCACGCCCTTACCGGCGGCGAGGCCGTCGGCCTTCACGACGTAGGGGGCGCCGAATTCGGTGAGGGCGGCCTCGACCTCCACGAGGTTTCCCGCACGCACGGCTCGCCCGGTGGGCACACCGGCGTCGTCCATGATGCGTTTGGCGAAGGTCTTGCTGCCTTCGAGGGCCGCCGCGGCCTTGTCGGGCCCGAAGACCGCGATTCCGCGGGTGCGCAGCGCGTCGGCGACGCCCGCCACGAGGGGGGCCTCGGGCCCGATTACGACGAGTTCGACGTTGTTGAGCGTGGCGTAGTCGGCGACGGTGACCGGGTCGTTCGGGTCGAGGGGCACCACGGAGACGTCCGCGGCGATGCCGGCGTTGCCCGGCGCCGCCTCGATGAGGTGTCGGGGCTCCTCGCGCAGCAGCGCGGTAATGATGGCGTGCTCGCGGGCACCGGATCCGAGAACCAGAATTTTCACAGTTTCAGGTTACCGGATGCCACATCGGTCACCCGGCGAGATATCGCCCGGCGTGACGATCTGACCCGGTGATCCGGCAGACTGGACCCATGGCACGAGCGCGAATAGATGACGCCGTCGGCGAAGCGGCGGTGCGCACGGCGCTCGCCGAGGGGGCCCACGCGAGCCGGGACATCCGCGCCCAAGCGGTGCGCTTCACGCTGCAGCTCCTGGCGGAGCAGGCAGAGGGCAACACCGTGGAGGTGCGGGTGCCGCCGTTCGGCGCGGTGCAGTGCGTGGCCGGTCCCCGCCACACCCGGGGCACGCCGCCCAATGTGATCGAAACGGATGTCGCGACGTGGCTTGACCTCGCCACCGGTGGCCTCACCTGGACCGCTGGCGTCGCGACCGGCAGCATCCACGCCTCCGGCGCGCGTGCCGACCTCACCGGATACGTTCCCGTTCTCCCGCTCTAACCCAGCGTGCCCGCGGCCGGCGGGCTCGCAGCAGGCCCCCGCCGTCCCAGGGTGAGTGTCGGGTCGGGGCCGCGCTACGCCGCGAAACGCTTCGCGGAGCGCGCCCGGGCCTTCTCGGCCTCGACCTCGCGGGTTTTCGGCGGTGCCACGGTGACGAGGTCGTCGAGGAGGTGCCTCGAGATGTGGGCGATCTCCGCCACCGCGCGGTCAAACGCCTCGGCGTTGGCCTTCGACGGCTTGGTCGATCCGCTGATCTTGCGCACGTATTGCAGAGCCGCGGCGTGCACCTCGTCGTCGGTGGCGGCCGGCTCAAAATTACTCAGGGTATGAATATTCCTGCACATGCTTAACGGTATCAAGCCACCGATGCCGCGTCACGGGTCGTTTCACGCGAGAATGTCGGCGACCTCGGTGAGGTGCGGCATGGAGGTCGTGGCCCCCACGCGCGTGACCGAGATGGACGAGGCGACCGTCGCCCAGCGCAGCGCCTCGACCATGGCCTCCTCGGTGACCGGTACCGAGCCACCGGCCTTCAGGGCCAGCCGGGCCACGAGCGCGCCCACGAACGTGTCACCGGCCGCGGTGGTGTCGACGGCCTGCACCGGACGGGCCGGCGCGAGGCCGAGGACCTCGCCGTTGTAGGCAATCACCGATCCCTCGGCGCCGAGCGTCACGATGGCCCAGGTGTTCTCGGCGCTGAGCACTTCGGCCGCGCGTACCGGGTCTGATTCGCCGCTGAGCTCCGCGGCCTCGAGCTGGTTCGGCACGACGAGGTCCACCGAGGAGAGAAAACGCTCCGGCAACGGCATTACCGGGGCCGGGGTCAGCACGGTGAACACGCCGGCCTCCCTGGCCACCGCAATCGCCTGTACGAGCACGGCGACCGGCAGTTCGCACTGCATCACAAGAAAGGCCGCATCCGCGATCGCGGCGCGCTGGGTGTCATCGAGATCGGTCAGGGTCGCGTTGGCTCCCGACACCACCACGATCGAGTTCTCTCCCGAGTCCACGACCGAGATGTGCGCGGTTCCGGTCGGCTCGGTCGACTCGCGTACACCGGTAGAGCGGATGCCTTCGGTCGTGAGCAGGGCACGCAGTTCCGTGCCGTAAGCGTCCGTTCCCATCGCCCCGAGAAAGTCGACGGCACCGCCCAAACGTGCGGCGGCGACGGCCTGGTTGAGCCCCTTGCCGCCCGGCACGGTGTCGAAACCCGAGCCGAAGATGGTCTCGCCGGGTCGGGGAAGTCGGCTTTGCCGCACGACCAGGTCCATGTTGGCGCTGCCGAGGACCACAATTCTGTTCACCGTCTCAGTCTCGCATGGCAGACTGGTCCGGTGAGTTCTTCCGAACGGCCCGACCAGCAGCAGCCCACACCCGCAACCGACAACGACACCGCCTCGCCGGCCGAGTCCGTTATCGCTGCGGACACCCTGGTGGTGCACCGCTCGCCGCGCTACAAGAACTTCATGGTCCTTGGTGCGGGGGTCGGAATTGTCGCGGCTCTCGTGCTCACCACCGCGTTTCCCGACAACGCGGACTTCAATAAGGCTCAGGTCTTCGGTTTTCTGCTGCTCGCGTGCCTCGCGGCGGGAGTTCTGCTCGGCAGCATCGTGGCCCTCATCCTTGACCGCATCATCGGTCGCCGTGCCCACACCGTGGTCGCGGATAGACTGGGTTCAGATGATTCACGCGCCGTTGCGGCGCCGGCTGAGTCAACCGACACCCAACAATTCAATGAGAAATCAGAGTAAAGGGGCTGCGCCTTGGCCGGTGGCGATGGACTGCTAAATCACGATCTGCTTCCCAACGAGAAGGGGCCGCAGGATGCCTGCGGTGTCTTCGGCGTGTGGGCGCCCGGTGAAGAGGTGTCCAAGCTGAGCTACTTCGGACTGTACGCCCTGCAACACCGCGGCCAGGAATCCGCCGGGATCGCCACGAGCGATGGCAGCAAGATCCTCATCTACAAAGACATGGGACTTGTCTCGCAGGTCTTCAATGAGGCCTCGCTGAGCACCCTGCTCGGTCATATCGCCGTCGGGCACACCCGGTATTCCACGACCGGTTCATCGAGCTGGCAGA
>Ga0307487_1000213_pt1 | contig 47860 bp, 43 predicted proteins | sample CBIW12metaG_FD_203665 | JGI IMG/M metagenome (GOLD analysis project Ga0307487, IMG submission 203665) | Sea-ice brine microbial communities from Beaufort Sea near Barrow, Alaska, United States - CBIW 1.2 | ecosystem: Environmental > Aquatic > Marine > Coastal | place: USA: Alaska | collected... | reverse complement strand
CATCAACAACGCCGCCCAACCAGCTGCTCATGACGCGCTCGCCAAATACCGGGTACAGCAAGGTACGCGGCTGCAGTGGTTTGCCCTGAACGTAGTGGGCGTGAGCCAGAACCATGGCTGTTAATGAACCCAGTACGCTCCAGGCCAAAAAGCCCCAGTGCATGAACGACTGCGCCATGGCCGGCGCAACAGCTTGTGCCGTGGCCGCTTCGGTATCAAACGCCGGTGGCGTTACCACAAAGTGATACACCGGCTCGCCAGCGGCAAAGAACACACCGCCACCCGCCAACAGAGTGCACAGAATCATTGACAGCCAGCGGAAAGTGCTGAATTCAGGCTTATCCATACCACCCAGGCGGGCGGCACCGGCGCGACTAACGGCCACGCCCATAGCAATGAAGAACGTCAGCAACAACAACAGCTGGAAAAAGGTGCCCATATACTTGGCCGTCCAGGCAAAACCCACGTCAATCACGGAGGCAAGACTGGCCGCATCCGTCAGCGACCAGCCTACGAACAGCAGAATAAAGCCAATGGTCAGAACCAGAACAACCGGATCGCCAAAACGGTGAGCATCTGCGGAACCAGCGGGGGAAGAATCAGAAGAGGTAGAACGGGGGTTATCGGTATTACTTGCACTGCTTAAAGACATGTATCGACCAGTTTCGAAAATTGGCAGACTAGACTACACACCTAGTTTCGTATTATCCAGCACGTTTGGGCGTTTTCGCGTTCAAAGATCTGTTTTTTCGGGTGGGCCCAGCTGCTTCAACTCGTCGCTATACAGGGCCACCAGCAAGGGTTCGCCTTGTTCGTTCACCCGAAACTGACCGTACCTGGCGGCCTCGTAATATTCAGCATCGCCCTCCTGGAAAAAGAATGCGTTGGTGGCGAAGTGCACGATGTCATGGCGTATCCGGTAGCGCAGCAACAACTCCTCCAGGGCCAAATCTTGTCCGTTGAACAGCGTTTTGAAGCTCGCCCTGTTCTGGCTGTCGAGGGTAACAATGACGTAGTGGGTTGACGTCTTCGCCGTTAAAAATGCCTGCGCACTGTGTCCAAAGGCACGGCGAATTTCCTGGCCGATAGCGAAGCTCAGGGTCATGTAGTCGCCTTGCATCAGCGAGCGCGGATCTACCGGCGCTAAATCAAGATAAACCACCTTGCCATGAGCCAACTGCTGCTCTTTCTGGAACACCGACAGGTTCACCATCGCCAAAGCGACCAACAAGGCTAGCAAACCAATAATTCGGCGGCTTAACCATTGTTTCATGGGTGCTCTCCCGCCTGTCCATTCACCAGTCTTAACATCAACCAGCGCACGGCCAACAGCAGTAAACCGGTGGCTAGCAAAATCTGGGCTTTAACCATCAGGGTTACGTGCAGCTGATAATAAAAAGCACTGACGTAAAACAACAGGCCCGCAATACCGATGCTTTTCAGCAAGGTGTTGCTGCCAGCTTGGCCCAGCACAATCACCATCATGCACACCAGCAAGCCCGGCGCGTCGGCACTGGCTAACGCCAGGGCTGTCAGGGCGCAAAGCGCCAATATTTGCACCCAAACCGCTGTCTGCAGGCGCTGGCAAACGCTGTACACAATATAAACAGCAGCCAAGCCCTCCAACAACGGTGCCGACCAGCCATAAATCGCAGGCAGCGTATCAAGAGCTCCGTTCCACACCGACCAATTCAGACCGAGCACAATCTCACTTCTGCTGGTGACCAGTGCCAGCACGCCGCCATAGCCCCAGGCTCGCAGAGCTGGCAACATACGCGGAAACTGGAATTCATGCAGCCACACCCAACCGGTAAATGCCAACACAGTGCCGCCCGCCACCACGTTCAGTAGCGGCAATTCGACAAACACAAGCAAGCCAAGTGCGGCTATACAAGTTGAAAACACGCGGTGGATAAAGTCCGGCATAAACACCGCTAAAAGTATTTGAAAGCCAGTAATCAACAGCGTGGCACCTATAGCATCAGCGCCCCCAAACGAGCCCCAGGCCACAAAACCCTGCCCTGCAAGGCTAAACGCCAACGCCATATGCCTTACGAACTCGCTGGCCGCACTTCGCAACAGCCAGAATGCAATGCCAATCAACAATAGCCCTATTGTCCACAGCAATAGCGGGCTTTCAAAAAACCAATCTAACTCCAGGTCGAAGAAAAACAGCAGCGCGATGGCCAAAAACAAAAACAGCGCCGCCAGCCAGCCAAAAAAGCCCATAAACACCGAGATGTACCAGGGCGAACCTGCCTCCCCCGGCACTGGCGGCGACCCCTCTACCAGGCCTTGCTGTTGCAAGCTGCTCCATAGCCGTTGATGTTCAGCGTTCATACCTGCCATCCCCGGTGAATAGACCGCAGCCAGTTAACGGCCAACGTACTCAGAGCCATCAACGCTATAGCCATCAGTAATACACCCCCGCTGTTGTCGAGGTGCCACACCAGATGTTTAACCAGCAGGCTGACAACAATCGCAATCACCGAAGCCGCCGCGAGCGTCAGCATAAACAAATCCTGGCGTTGGTAGCGGTAAACCCCATACACAATCGTCACTGCCAATAGAAACACCAACGCGGGAAGCCATAAATCACTGCTAGAAAACACACTTTCAACTACTCGCAGAGTCAGTGGCATTAAGGTAGCCATTGCCAACAACCGCACCGCCCAACGCTGATTAAGCCAGGGCGCACGGCCGGCTAGCCACTCCCATGCACACAACATAAACCCGTTCGCGGCAAACTGGACCCACAACAGTTGCCCATAAGCCTCCGTTGAAAAGCGGCCACTAGGCTGAAAGTACAACGTCAGCGCGAAGTTGACCAAAACGGCCCAAAGTACCCACAGCGGTGCAAATCGGCCAATCAGGGCAAAGGGTGTCAGTAGTAACATCCACACAAAAAACAGCTGCCAGGGGTCGGCACCGGTCTGGTAGGTTTGCCCGAACAGCGCCAGCAATCCGCCCAACAGAAGACCGGTCGAAAGCAGCGAAACCTTGCCAGCCAAGGTTTCGCGCCCGGCCAGCCAGTAACCCACAAACGCCAGCAGTAAAGCTCCTTCGACCAACGCGAAACGAGCCAGTCGGCCCAGCTCACCCCAGTTGAAGGCTACAAAAAGCAGTACGGAAAAGGCCAGCGCCAAGCCACCCAGGCACAACAGCAACACGTCTAAAAAGCGCAGCCACTGCCGGCCCGCCGGAAACACACCGGCTATCGCCGCGGCGCGGTTTGAATCTATGGGCGCAATCTGGCCGCCGTCAACCAAAGCAACAAACGCTTTACGTGTTTCAGACTGTATTTCAGGCTTTGCTTCAGATTGCGTTTCAAACATAGCGGCTGCGCCCTCCTGGCACGACTTACTAGGCAGATGCCCGTTACTCCGCGGTCGCCCGCCCCATGAACCTGCGTTCTTCCACATTCACTTTGATGCGGTCGCCCGTGGAAATGTGTTCAGGCACCTGAATCACCAAGCCTGTGACCATAGTCGCCGGTTTGGTTCTGGCTGTGGCAGAGCCACCTTTAACCGAGGGAGCCGTGTCCATTATTTCAAAATCGACCGTGGGAGGCAGCGCCAGCGCTACGGGTGTATCTTTAATTAACACAACCATCATGCCTTGGGTTTCTTCGGTAACAAACAGCAGTTCTTCAGCAATGGCGCCTTTATTCAACATGTACTGCGTGTAGTCTTCGGTATCCATGAACACACATTCTTCGCCATCGGCGTAAGAAAACGACGCAGTACGGCGAGTCAAGTCCGCCAGATTCAGCATATCGCCGTCTTTGAAGGTTTCGTCTTTCTTACTGTTGGTAACCACATCATACAACCGCATGCGGTAAAGGCTGCCGCCAGCCCGGCCTTGGGGTACAGACCGCTCGATGTCCTTGACAAAATACACCCGACCTTCAAACTCGATGGCAGAGTTTTTCTTGATTTCACTTGCTCTAGGCATTTTCAAAGCTCCAAAACAGCATGATAAACAAACCGGTGCCAAGCAAATGCCGGCACGGGTTCAGACCCGGTGATTCTACCGTCAGAAGCGCTTTGCTGGTAGCTCTCACAGATCAACACAACCAAAACCGATTTGATGTAAGATTGCGGCCCTATGAAAACACCAAAACGATTACAATCCCTTTTAGACGACGGGCTGATAGACAGCGTGCTGTATCAGCTCATGAGCGGCAAAGAAGCTCAGGTATACGTGGTGCAGTGTGGCGACCAGGTTCGATGCGCCAAAGTGTTTAAAGAAGCGTCAAAACGCAGCTTCAAGCAGGCCGTGGAATACCAGGAAGGCCGCAAGGTACGCAACAGTCGCCGTGCCCGCGCCATGGGTAAAAAAACCCGCTACGGCCAAAAAGAGCATGAAGACGCCTGGCTGAACGCCGAGGTAGACGCCCTTTACCGCCTGGCGGATGCCGGTGTGCGGGTGCCACGGCCATCAGGCTTTGTTGATGGGGTACTGCTGATGGAACTGATCAGCGATGCCGATGGCAAAGCCGCGCCCAGGCTGGACGACGTTGAACTGACCCGCGAACAGGCGCTGGACTTCCACCAGCAGGTGATTGCCGACGTCGTGCGCATGCTCAGCGCCGGACTGATTCACGGCGACTTGTCGGAGTTCAACGTACTGCTGGATGATCAGGGGCCAGTAATTATCGACCTACCCCAGGCGGTAAACGCCTCTGGTAATAACAACGCCGAGCGAATGCTGGAGCGAGACGTAGACAACATGCGCCGTTACTTTGGCAAGTACGCGCCGGAGCTGATGAACACCGATTACGGCAAAGAAATCTGGGAGCTGTACGAAAGTGGCCGCCTACACCCCACCAGCAAACTGACCGGGTGCTTTATTCACGACACCCACAGTGCAGACTTAGGCGAGGTGATGGCGGTGATTGATGCCGCCAAGGAAGAAGAACGCGATCGCCTGGATCGACAGCAGGCGAACGACGAAGAAGATTAGCAAACATCGAAGCAAAGCTGACGCCACAACGTCAGCTTTTTTTACATGTTCCTTCAAAATCTGCTTAAAAAATCTGCAGCTCTCTCACTAATCGATTGTTTTCTGAACATTATCCGTGAAACGGCTTTACTTTTGCTTGCTTATTCGATGCGACCCAATCCCGGGTCACGGCGAGCTTTTTTGTTGGCGCCTGATAATAAAAAAGGTGTACTTCATGACCAGAAAGACCAGAACCGTCCCGCTGTTTAAACGCGTCATTTTTGCCACATCGATCATTCTTACCAGCAGCCTGGCCCTCGCCGGTCCGTTGTCGTTTAACGACATTTTTGTGTTTGGCGATAGCTTGTCTGATACCGGGAATAACCGAAGCAAGGTGCCATTTGGCAGTTCTGCCCCTGTTGCCAACGCCGTAGGCTATGGTAGCAATGGCCGCTTTTCCAACGGCCCGGTATGGCACGAATACTTGGCTGACGCATTGGGTATACCACGCGCGACCAATTCGGAAAGCGGCGGTAATAACTACGCCTTTGCTGGCGCCGAGGTCAACAACGATCCCGGCCTCTTTGGCGCCACTTCTGGCATACTGGTTCAGGAAACACTCTACAACAACGATTTAGCGGGCAGTGCCAACGCAAACGACCTCTATATTACCTGGGCCGGCGGCAATGACATGCGTGGCCTGGCAGGCGTTGCCGATCCGATCGCCGCCATTAACGCCCAACTGGACAGTTTTGTGGGGGTTATGAGCCGGCTAGTGGGCAACGGTGTAGGCACGCTTCTGGTGCCCAACCTGCCGGACCTTGGCCTGATTCCGGAGTTTGCCGGCTCAGCTAATAGGGCCGCAGCGACCGCCGTCAGCGAAGCCTGGAATATCGGCCTGGAGCAGCGTCTGATTAGTTTGAGCACAACCACCTCAGCCTCTATATTTTACCTGGATGTTTTCGGTATATTCGGATCTGTTCTGGACGGTACTGCCGTCGCCTCAGGAATTACCAATACCACCGACCAGTGTCGGTCCGTATCGGACAACTTCATAACTGAAACCGCATGTAATAACGCCGACACATTTCTGTTCTGGGACGAAATACACCCCACCACCGCCGCTCACAAGTTCTTGGGATTAGAGGCATTTGCACTGCTATCCTCAGGCAATTCGGTACGTGCCGTACCCGAACCGGCGGTGATCTGGCTGATGCTGCTGGGCCTTGGCGCTATTGTTGGGCGCCGGGCGACAGCCGCAAAGCCTGTCTGACCTGCAATCAGATTTCAGAGAGTGATCGCAAATGCCCGCCGGTGCTAACGGCGGGCATTAACCTCACCAGGGCAGCCGCTCACCGGTCTGATGCCAGAACGAACCCGTGTTATCCAAATTCAGCGCCTCAATTCGCGCCGTTAGCCCGCTGATGGATTCGGCAGTTGTGATTTCGCCCCTGCCTTTGGTCATGCCGGTTTGCACAAAACCTGGGTGCAACTGAGCCACTGCAATGCCTTTGGGTTCAAGATCTACCGCGAGGGATTTGCCAAACGCATTCAGTGCTGCCTTAGAGGCCCGGTAGCCATACCTGGCCCCCGAATTGTTCAGGGTTATTGAGCCCAATCGGCTGGTAATGTTGGCAACTTTTCCTCCAGACGGTATGAGCAACATAAGCGCCTCTGTCACTCGCAGCGGCGCATAAGCATTTACTTCCATCTGTGCTCGCAGGGAATCGAAATCAATGCTGCCCAGCTCGTTTTCCTGCAGCAAGCCGGCGTTGTTGATCAAAAGATCAATGCGCTCGCCTGCCAATGCGTCCGCCAGCCCTGCCACGCTTTCATCGGACGTTACATCCACATGCTCTATCACCCGCGCCGCTGCGGCGTCCAGCTCGTCAGAGGTTTGGCGGCATACGCCAATAACGTAATGGCCAGCACGGCTATAGTGCTGCGCCAGCTCCAAGCCAATGCCGCGGTTGGCGCCGGTAATCAAAACAACCCGTTTTTTCATTATTCATTCCCCTGTAAATAGCGATTGTACGTCGATTAAAAACAGTAATACCTTTCCGTCAGTCAAAAAAAAACGGTGAAGAGGCTTCATCCTCTTCACCGTTTTTATCAGCCGTTGATTCGGTCAGGTATCGCGCCGGCTTTCAGAGCGCGCGATGATAGACGTACCCACCAGATCACCGGTCACGTTCAGGCCGGTTGCGCCCATACCCACCAACGCATCAATAGACACCAGCAGGGCCACAGTTTCAATCGGCAGGCCCACCTGTGCAAACACCGTGGCAATCATCACAATACCGGCGCCTGGTACGCCCGCGGTGCCAATCGATGTCAGCGTGCCGATCAGCACAATCTCGGCCATGGTCATCAAATCCAGCGGAACACCCACCACATTGGCGGCGAATACGGCGGAAATGGCGATTCGAATGGCAGCACCGTCCATATTAATGGTGGCACCTAACGGCAAGCTGAAACCGTATATCCGCTGGGGAATATTCAGCTTCCGCGCTGCGGTAATGGTCAGTGGCAAGGTGCCGGAACTGCTCTGGGTGGCGAAAGCCGTCGCCATAGGCGTTCTGGCTTCGCGGAAAAATCCACGTACGTTTACACCAAAACCGCGCATGATTACGCAATACACAACCAGCTGAACGGCCAGCGCAATGTACAGCACCACCACCATGTCGCCCAGGGCCATAATAGTTGCCATGCCCTGCTCACCGGCGGTTTTCGCCACAATCGCAAATACGCCGATGGGCACGTATTGCAACACACCTGCCATCACTTTCAGGGTCATTTCACTGAGCCCCTCAATCACCTTATAAAGGTGCTCGCCCAGCTCAGCGTGCTGTTCTGACTCCCGCAACTTCAACAGCGCAATACCGAATACAATGGCGGTAAAAATAATCCCCAGCAAATTCAGTTCGGTGAAAGCCGTAAAAATATTATCCGGAATAATGTTTAGCAACACCGCCGCAAAGCCGGGGTTGTCCGGAACTTTTATCGTTGCATTTTCATTCAGCGTCATACCACTGCCTGGCTCAAGCCAGGTTGCAACGGCTAACCCAACAATAATCGCCAGTGCGGAAGATGCAATGTAATACAGCATCAGTTTGCGACCGACCCGCCCCATACTGCCGATATTGGCCTGGTTGATACCCACCATTAAAGTGAACAGCACGATGGGTACAATCAGGAATTTCAGCAAACGCAGTAACAATTCGCCAAACGGTGCCAACCAGTCAGCCACAGGCTGGCCACCAATAAGCCCAACGGCGATGCCCAACACCAACGCAATACTGATGCGCAGAATCAATGACGAATTGAGGTAGCCCCGAAACAAAGCTTTCATCGGCTGATTCCCGACAAAATTGAATAATCGTGTGCCATAAAACCCGTTCCTGATTTTGAGTGGCGCCGATTGTGGTGGAAATCAACCGATAGGTAAACTGACGCAACCAAGCATAAGCTAATAGCTTCAATGCGTTTTGATCTTTGGCTGAGCCGTGAATTTTTACCCACAAAAGCTGTGGATAACCTTGTGAGAAGCCTTAGGACAGCCTCGCACAACCCTGTAGCCATGGGCACCGACGGAAGTTGGTGGGAAAGTGACCGGTTGATAAGTGACGCATACCCAACAGCGCACTGGCGTGTTTCAGATTACAGGTGCATTATCAGAGTTATGTCTTCTGTATAAGGACAATTGCTATGCCAATGATCGGATGGATTATCTTACTCGTCTCGCTGGCGCTGATTTTAGGCAACCTGGTCATACTGCGTGACACGTCAAACAATATGAGCCTGTCTGGCGAAAAACTGGAAAAAGTACGCAAACGCAAGGCCGAGCAGGAAGCTCTCGACAAACAAGACAAACAGGACGACTGACGGCACTCAGGCTACTTCAACTGAGCGCCCAGCCACTGATCAATCTGAGCCTGATTCACGGCGCCACTCTGGCGAGCATACTCGCGCCCATTGCGAAACAGAATCAGCGTGGGAATACTGCGAATCCCAAACTGCCCCGACGGGCCTGGGTGCTGCTCGGTATTCAGCTTGGCAAACCGCACCTTACTCTTCCAGCCTTTCGCCGCCAGCGCAAACTGCGGCGCCATCGCCTTGCACGGGCCGCACCAGCTGGCCCAAAAATCTACCAGCACCGGTAAGTCGCTACGAGCGACGTGAGTGGCAAACGCCTGTTCAGTAAACTCGGGCACATTATCTGGCCATAGCGACTGTTTGCATGCGCCGCAGGTGCCACCCGCTGACAAGCGACTGGCAGGAACCCGATTTACTTTATTGCAGTTTGGGCAAACGATGTGCCGGTTTTCATCCACCATGAAATTGCCTCACTTAAGATACTGTTCAGGATACTGCTTAAAATACTAGTTACGATACTGCTCAAGATACTATTCAAGATACTATTCAAGACACTACTCAAAAGCCGCACTTTACGTTAAGGTCAACTTTTCTGTGGGCGATTTCGCACAATGCGTTCTATACTCTGGAAAAGATTAACACCCTTAACCTGACAAAACCAAAGCCCTCACAAGGGGCTCTGTGTTCCTCAAGCCACCACCCAAGGACGAGGATAATGACAACAACAAAGTCAAAAACCGTGCACTCCCCCATTTTCACTGATGGCGCGGAGTTTCGAATTTCCACCTTCAAACTGCTCAAACAGGACGGCTCGCTGTACAAAGGCGGTAAAGCGCCTGATGTAAGCAAAGAAAAAGCCCTGCGCATTTATCACGCCATGGTCACTACCCGCATTCTGGACGAGCGCATGTTAGCCGCCCAACGCCAGGGCCGGCTCAGTTTTTACATGCAATGCACCGGTGAAGAAGCCGCCGTTATTGGCAGTGCAGCAGCACTGGGTGATAGCGACATGATTATGGCCCAATACCGCGAACAAGGTGCGCTGGCCTACCGTGGTTTCACCATCGACGAGTTCATGAACCAACTGTTCGGGAACGACAAAGACTACGGCAAGGGCCGGCAGATGCCGGTGCATTACGGTTCGAAAAAACTCTATTACATGACCATTTCGTCGCCGTTGGCCACCCAGATTCCCCAGGCCACCGGTTATGCCTATGGCCAGAAGCTGGCCGGTGAAGGCCACTGTACTCTCGTCTATTTTGGTGAGGGTGCCGCCTCCGAAGGCGACTTCCATGCGGCTCTGAATATGGCCGCCGTTCACCGGGTACCGGTGATCTTTTTCTGCCGCAACAACGGTTACGCCATTTCCACACCGGCTTCCGAGCAGTTCGCTGCCGACGGTATAGCACCGCGGGCCTACGGCTACAAAATGGACGTAATTCGGGTAGACGGCAACGACGTTCTGGCAGTGTACCAGGCCACCGAAAAAGCCCGCCAACTGGCCGTTGAAGAGAACCGCCCGGTGCTGATTGAAGCAATGACGTACCGCTTGGCCGCCCACTCGTCTTCCGATGACCCCTCCGGCTACCGCAGCAAAGACGAAGAAGCCATCTGGCGTGAAAAAGATCCAATTCTGCGTACTCAAAACTGGCTGAAGTCACACGATTGGTGGACTGACAGCGAAGAAAAAGAATTACAGGAACGCCTGCGCCGCGAAGTTCTTGAAACCATGAAACAAGCGCAGAAGCGGCCACCACCGGCACTGGAAACCTTGATCACCGATGTTTACAAAGAAGTGCCTCCCGCCCTGAATGCGCAATTCGAGAAACTGAAAGCGCACATTCGCCGGCATCCGGACGCCTACCCAAAAAGCGCAAACGATCCGGCCATTACTGGCAAACCCGCCAGCACCCAAAAAGGAGAGGCTTGAAATGGCGAAAATGAACATGCTGCAAGCCATTAACAACGCCTTGGATACTGCCATGGCGGCGAATGAGCGGGTGCTGTGCTTTGGCGAAGACGTCGGCATTTTTGGCGGTGTATTCCGCGCCACCAGCAATCTGCAACAAAAATACGGCAAGACGCGCTGTTTTAACACGCCCTTAGTGGAACAAGGCATCATCGGCTTCGCCAACGGTCTGGCGGCGCAAGGCTCGGTGCCCGTGGCGGAAATACAATTCGCCGATTACATTTTCCCGGCTTTTGACCAGATCGTGAACGAAACCGCGAAATTCCGTTACCGCTCCGGCAACCTGTTCGATGTTGGCGGGCTGACCATTCGCGCACCTTACGGCGGTGGCATTGCCGGTGGCCTGTACCATTCCCAATCGCCGGAAGCCTATTTTGCTCACACACCGGGCCTGAAAGTGGTAGTACCACGCAATCCACATCAGGCCAAAGGCCTTTTGTTGGCCGCCATTCACGACCCCGACCCGGTGTTGTTCTTTGAGCCCAAGCGCCTGTACCGGGCATCCGTGGGCGAAGTGCCCGAGGAAGCCTACCAACTTCCATTGGGCGAGGCCGAAGTGCTCAAAGAAGGCACAGATATAACGATTCTGGGCTGGGGTGCACAAATGGAAGTGATCGAACACGCCGTGGAAATGGCAGAAAAAGACGGCATTTCCTGCGAAGTGATCGATCTACGCAGCATCTTACCCTGGGACATCGATACCGTGGTCAAATCGGTTCTCAAAACCGGACGCCTGGTGGTTACCCACGAGGCCCCGTTAACCGGCGGCTTTGCCGGCGAAATCGCGGCCACTATTCAAGAACGATGCTTTCTATACTTGGAATCGCCCATTGCCCGGGTAGCCGGAATGGACACGCCCTTCCCGCTGGTGCTGGAAAAAGAACACCTTCCCAATCTGTTGAAGGTGTATGAAGCCATTTGCGACAGCGTCGAATTCTAACCCGGTATCAGGACAGGAGAACAAACATGAGTGATTTTATACTGCCCGATATCGGCGAAGGTATTGTGGAGTGCGAACTGGTGAAGTGGCTGGTCAGCGAAGGCGACATGATCGAAGAGGATCAGCCGGTGGTTGAAGTAATGACCGACAAGGCGCTGGTGGAAATACCCGCACCTCACAAGGGACAGATCAAGCGCCTTTATTACAAAGAAGGCGACATTGCCAAGGTGCACGCGCCGCTGTTTGAGTTGTCAGAAGAGGGCAGCGAACAAGAAGACGACGCCAACAACGATAACGACGATTCCGCCTCAGAAAAGGCCACCGCAAGCTCAACGCCGGCCATTCAAAAGACTGAAACAAAAAAACAGGCGAGCGATAGCGCCGGCCCTAGTGAAGCAACAAGCGCTACGGAACTTAAAACACCGGCCAGCCCGGCAGTAAGACGCCTGGTGCGCGAGTACGACTTGTCATTGGGTCACATCAGCGGCTCCGGCAGAGACGGCCGGGTGCTAAAAGAAGATGTGCTGGCTCACCTGAAACGACCACAAGGCCAAACAGACACGCCCGCACCCACTCAATCAGCGAAGCGCACCAGCGCCGCTGACCAGCAGGTACGCGTAGAGCCTATCAAGGGCATGAAGGCGGTGATGGCAAAGCGCATGGTGGCCGCCGCCTCCAGCATCCCGCACTTTATCTTCAGTGAGGATATCGATGTGACCGAACTGCTGGCGCTGCGCGCGCAGCTCAAACCCTTGGCCGAAGCCAGCGGGTCACGGCTTACCTTGATGCCGTTCATCATGAAAGCCATGGCCCTGGCCATTCGCGAATACCCAATTCTGAACAGCCGGGTAAACGACGAGGTCACTGAAATCCATTACCAGCCCCAATGCAACATTGGTATGGCGGTGGACAGCAAAGCCGGGCTGATGGTGCCCAACATCAAAGGGGTGGAACATCTCAGCCTGCTGGAAATTGCCGATGAAGTGGCGCGATTGACCGAAGCTGCCCGCGAAGGCCGCGTGGCTCAAGACGACTTGAAAGGCGGCACCATCACTATTTCCAACATTGGGGCATTAGGCGGCACCTACGCTTCACCCATCATCAACGCACCGGAAGTGGCGATTGTAGCCTTAGGCCGCACCCAAACATTGCCGCGCTTTGATCAGGCAGGCAATGTAACTGCGCGCGCTATTATGCCCGTCAGCTGGGCAGGGGATCACCGCATAATCGACGGCGGCACCATTGCCCGTTTCAGTAATTGCTGGAAAGGCTATCTGGAATCGCCACAGTCCATGCTCTTGCACTTGGGCTAAGCCAGATGGCCCGGCCGAAAAAAATGCGGGGGCAGCAAGCGCCGCCCTCGCAGATTCAACAGTTCTACATACCCGAAGAGCAGTCCATTTATCTGCTCAGTCACGACGACGCGCGCAAACTGAAAAACTGGGTGGCGCTTTGTACCACCCAACTGCAAACGCTGGGATACCGCGACATCGAGATGATCGGCAAAGGCGCATACGGCTTTGTGTTTTCCGGCAAACTAACCCTGGAAGGCGCCAGCGATCTGGAACACGTGTTCAAATTTATCCGCATCAATCTGCCGCGCCACCTGCACGACCGCCTGGAAGACGAAGCTTATATTCTGGAACAGGTAGAGCATTCGCGGGTGCCGCGCCTGATTGCTTTCCAACGGGCGCGCAGCCAGCCCATTCTGGTGATGGAACGAGCGCCAGGGTTAAATCTGGAAGTGGTATCGCTGCGCGAAGGGCGCCTGAAGCCGCGGCTGATCATCCGCATAGCCGACCAGCTAGCCGACATCCTGCGCAACCTGCGCCGGGAACCCACCGATGGCAAACGGCCCATTGTGCACGGCGACATCAAACCCTCCAATCTGGTCTTCGACGCCAAGCACGAAAACATCGCCCTGATCGACTGGGGCTCGTCGGTGTTCGCTCAATTGGATGCCAGCCAGCAGTTCCTCAACAATAGCGTGATGGAGCTGATGTCGGACAATCTGCAACAAACCAACGCTCGGCTGGGCGATGTGTACTTTATTGGCGAGGAACAGCTTTACGGCGGCCTGTCATCGCCGCGCTTTGACGAGCAAGGTGCCGCAGCCACGCTTTACGCCCTGGCCTCCGGCCAATCCTGCCGCTTTGGCCACCAGGCAATACCCGCCGACTCGTTGGGACTGCCCATGGAATTCGCCCGAATGCTGGACGGCATGCTTAGCCCCGATCCCCAGCAGCGCCAGCAAGCCGGTGACTACTACATTCGGGAAATGCCCAGAATGGCACGCACGGTGATGATTGATCTGCTCGAACCTGCGCCCGTTCCACTGGTACCCGTGTGGATACGCCAGCCCGGGCGCGAAATCGACACGGTGGTGTACAGCTCGCGCAAATCCTTCCTGCGCCAGGAAGGCGCGGTAAACACTCTGGACGACGTCAACGACGTGCAGCTGGACCGTTACTACAAGAACTTCATGCAGGGCATGGGCGACACCGAAAAAGCATTCCTGGCTGCGGTCAGCCGCCTTGGCCGCTACCCGGTAGAAGGCGGTCTGGCGGTGCGTTGGGAGCCTAACGGCATTTATGTAGACACCTCATTGCACCTGCACGACCCACAACTGAAAAGCGCCTTCACCACTGCCGTGAACAACATGGTCAACCTGGCCCAGGCCATCTACCGCCAAGGCATCTTTAAAAGCTGCCTATTCAACGCCCGCGACACACTGCACATTGAACGCGATCAAGCCGACCAGCCGTTTGTGACGCCGCCGACCATGCATTTGCCATATCAGATCAGTTCGGCGCCAGAGGTAGAAGACCGCTCACGAGTGCACTCCTACTTTGAAGACGGCCCAGACCCGGAAGAGTTTCTGGTATTGCCGCCCACCATTATCACCGCACTTGAAGCCTTGAACAGCATCCGCCATACCGGCATGATCATTTTTGAAGCCCTACCCCTACACCTGAAAATTCACAGCCAATACCGCCTGCTGGACCCGGCCAAAGAGGACGAATTCCGCCAGCACCTGGACGAAATTCTGGCCGCCGTCGACGAGGTCACTGGCCTTGGCGTGTCCGGCTTTATGAAAATGCCTTACAAAGACACTCGCTTCTTTCCCCACATCGAACGCCTGCCTGAACGCTATTACCCCCGCAATCCACGGCAGGAGGCCGCGCAAGCAATCTAGATTGCCCGGGGCGCCGCACCCTTCGCAAACACAGCACTTTGAGATAGGATGCTGCGCCAACCTATTTATCGCCAACACGCTCTATTTACGCTTCACACACTCAGGCTGCCATGTCCTCCAACGCGCTCTACACCGACCTGTCGGGCTATTACGATTTGCTGTGTGCCGACATCGACTACCAGGCCCAGAGCCACAGCGCACAGCGCCTGCATCAGTTGTTCGGTAATGGCGGTAATACTCATCTGGACCTGGCCTGCGGCACCGGCCCCCACGTGCGTTACTTTATCGATGCCGGCTACCACAGCCGCGGGCTGGACATTAGCCAGCCCATGCTGGAAATGGCAAAAATCCGCTGCCCGGAAGCGCAGTTTGTACTGGGCGACATGTGCGATTTTCAAGTGAATGAGACGCTGAACCTGATCACCTGCTTTTTGTATTCCATTCATTACAGCAGCGAACTTGAAGCGTTACAAAAATGCCTCGTCCGCGTGCATCAGGCATTAAAGCCAGGCGGCGTGTTCTGCTTTAATGCGGTTGATAAACACAAAATCGACAACAACCTCTGCGTCAGCCACACCGCCAGCCATGAGGGCAGCCACTTTACCTTCAGCTCAGCCTGGCATTATGGCGGCACGGGCGACCGGCAATCGCTTAAACTGGGCATAAGCAAAGCCACAAACGGCGTTATGCAAACGTGGCAGGACGAGCATCCGATGGTGGCAGTGAGCTTCGACCAATTGAACGAGCTCCTGGTGCCGTATTTTGACGTTCACATTTTCGAACACGATTACGACAAAATTACCCCTTGGGACCAAGACTCTGGAAACGCGCTTTTTGTGTGCGTGAAACGCAAGATCTGCGACACCGCTTAATTTTGGAGGTGAAGCCCATTTCGACAATATGAGACGTTTCTGCTCCGTCGCGTCTGGCGTAACGTGCGGAATAGCGCCACTGCCATAAACATCAGAAGAATGCAGAAGGGCCGGCTGATCATCCCGCCGAGTCGGCATATCAATCACCACGGAGGCGAAATCGGATGAGGTCGTAAAGAAAATGACGACGGGACGAAAATGCGCCGGGGCTTTGGGCCAGCCGGCGCGTGTCACGGGCAATGCGGGTTTTAGTTGGCCGTCTGTTCAATCACGTCGATGCCATAGAGTGTTGTGGTGCCACTCACTTCGTTACCTACCGCCAGCATGGGTTTGCTGTTCGGACTCTGGCCCGCCGGGATGAAGACCATGCCTTCCGGCCCGAGATCTCCGGCCATGCCGTTTTCCAGGTCAATCTGTGATACCGAAAAGTCGCGGTTGTTGATGTACTGCACGAATTCCGGGTTCTGCGGATTGGTCACGTTGTAGACCATGATACCGCCGACCCGCTCAAGGCCGATGAAGGCAAACGTCTGTCCGTTGATCTCCCCGGTTGTGATGGCTTCTGGCTCCGGGCCTTTGTCGTCAGACCGGTTGTCGAACGAGTTCTCGTCGTTCTGACTGTTGAAGTTATCGGGAATCAAGCTGGCGGTTATCCGTTCAAACTCGCTGCCGCTGTCGAATACCCGCTTGCCGTCGGATGACCAGATGGAGAAAGACCGCGCGCCGTAGGCGTAGAGTTCTTCGTAAACGCAGGTGGTTTTCACATAACTGGTGTCGTATTCACCGCCAGTCAGCGTCACGTTAGCGGGGTTGCTTGGATCACAGGTACCGCCGTTACCCAAGGTGGATGTAACGTTCAGGCGGCCGAGGTTGGCATTTTCCTTTAGTTCGGCGGCGTTCGGGAACGCCGTGCCATCCAGGGTCAGGTCAGCAATGCGGAATTCTTCGCTGAAGCCGCCGTAATCCCGAGAATCGCCCTCGTTGGCAGTCAGGTAATAGGTTTTGCCGTTGTAGCCGTAGCTGGCCATTGAATCCGGGTTGTACATACCCTTCACCGGCCAGTTACGAATGTTGATACCGCCGTCGTCGTTGCTGGCGTCCAGTTCGTTGCCGATGAGGCTATGGTCTTTGAAGCCCAGCGGCAGGATAGCGGTGATTTCACCGGCGGCAATATCCAGTTCAGCCACGGCGTTGTTTTCCTGCAGGGCAACCCAAGCGGTCTGGTTATCAATGGCAATCGCAATGTACTCCGGCTCCATATCCTGCGCCAGTGTTGCGCCCGGGCCGAATACCCGCAAGCCTTTAGCCTCAAGTGCGGCCTGATCAACGTTAAACGCCGTGAAGCCTGCAGTGGTTACTGTCGCGGAAGCCACACCATTGGACAGGTCGATGATGCTGACAGAGCCTTCCGGGTCATTGGTGTAGTCGTCACTTGGCTCGCCTTCATTGGCGACCAGTAAGGCTTTGCCGTCCCGGGTGAAGGTGACCATATCCGGCAATGCGCCCACGGTAACTTCGCCCACTTTGTTCAGAGCGGTGGTGTTGTAGAACACGACCTTGCCGTTGTCCTGCTTAACATTCGCTTCAATAGCGACGGCAACCAGGTTGCCATACACTGCCACACTGTTGGCGGATGCGCCTTCAGCGGATGCGTCGATGGTGCCCAGCTTGGTGGGCATTTTCGGGTCGTTGATGTCCAGCACATCAACCGTGGAGTCGTTGGCATTGACCACAAACAAACGCTGGTTAGCAGTGTCATAGGCGACGATTTCGGCCGCGCTTTCGTCGAAGGCACCGCTGGCGTAACTGCCCAACACATTGAGTTCAATGAGGGTCTGGCTGGTGCCAGATGCACCATCAGCACCGTCATTGCCATCGTCACCGCAGCCGGTCAATGCAATGAAGGAGCTCGTAATGGCTAGAGTCAGAAAAGATTTGCGAAATTCCATGGTCGCCTCAGTGTGTCCGATGTGATTGGCTTTCGAATGGACCATAAAACGGCAATATGACAATCTTGGGTCAGATTAAAGTCTGTTTCATGTCAGGCATGGGGCTAGACTGTCTAGGGAGACGCTGATCAAGTCAGCTTGAGTCGCTGATTTGGTAAAATCAAACTCCCGATTTCTGACCGGGATTGAACAAATCGTGCCCTGGTCACGGCGGCTAAAAGCACTATCGCCCTATTACTACCCAGATTCCCGCGGCAAACGACGACGTCCGCCAATTCCCCTGAAGCGCATTCTGCGGATGTACTTTGTTCATACTGCCCTTCCCTCAGATTGAAAAACCCCCTTTAGCTGAAGTCACACCGAAGTTCACGGCATAAAGACAGAGCCATCTTCTTAAAATGTTTTTGCGCAAGTAGAGACGGCGACACCCGCACAGTTCTCCGCCGTTTTGTTATCTTTATAGAGGAAGGACGATCTGAAATAATGCGCTAGAGCGACGTAAAACTTTGTGTTCAAAATCGAGAGCTGGTCGCTGGATTTATCTCAACTACGCTGTTAACGTTCAACCCGGATTTTTCAACAGACTCACATATTTTCAAGGACTGAAGATATGCTCCAAGCAAAAGGATTGCAGTTCACCGCCCGTGTTGGCGAACTGCCCGAAAATGTTTTCTCCGTAGTCGGCTTTGAGCTCACCGAAGGCCTGTCGGAGCTGGTTCATGGCCGTCTTAAAATGGCCAGCAACCTGCCGACGCTGGCGGCCGCCGACGCATTAGAGCAGTGGTTAGAACTCATTATCTGGCAGGACGGCACAGCGATTCGCCGCTTTACCGGTGTTGTCAGCGAGTTTGTCCGCGGCGACAGCGGGCATCGCCGTACTCACTACGAAGTGGTTATTCAGCCGCCTCTATGGCGCCTGGGGCTGATGCACAACAGCCGCATATTCCAAAGCCAAAGCACCGACACCATCCTGAGTACGCTTATACGCGAAAGGGGCATTGCCGATGCGGTGTTTGACCTGCAACACACACCGCCAGAACGAGAATATTGCGTGCAACACCGGGAAAGCGATCTTGCTTTTCTTGAGCGACTGGCCGCCGAAGAGGGCTGGCATTTTTATTATCAACACGGGCGTTATCAAAACGGCAGCGTTGACGACCAGGAACAACCCGCTCTGATTCTAGCCGACAACCATCGCAACGCCCCCAGGCTAGAAGCCGTTGAATACAACGCCAAAGCCGGCGGCAGCAGTCGGCGACCCGCGGTATTTCGCCTGCGGTACGAGCAACGGGTAAGAGCTGCAGCGGTGGCCATGAAAGACTACACCTTTCACAATCCTGCTTATGCATTAATGCAAGAACACACCGCCAGCAGCCTTCAGCACCGCGACGACTACCAACACTACGAATACCCCGGGCGCTTTAAAACCGATGCCAGCGGAAAACGGTTTACCGAAGCTAAGTTAGATGCGCTGAGGAATGACGCCAGCATCGCCAGCGGCGAAAGCAACCGCGCTGATTTTACCTGCGGCGCCAAAGTGCAGCTCACCCACCACAACAACGAAAAATTAAATCAGGACTGGCTAATAACCCACGTTGCCCACAGCGGCAGCCAGCCACAAGCACTGAAAGAAGAAGCCGGTACTAAACCAACCACTTATCACAACCGCTTCAGCGCGGTTCCCGGAAACATCAACTGGCGCCCCCGATGCACTCACCGGCCGCTGATGGACGGCCCACAAATCGCCATCGTAACCGGGCCTGATGGTGAGGAAATCCACTGCGACCAACACGGCCGGGTTCAAGTGCGCTTCCCTTGGGATCAGCATTCACGGACGGGCCAGGCAGAGAGCTCTGAATCAAGCGGGGCACAAAGCAGCGCCTGGTTGCGAGTCAGCCAGGGTTGGGCAGGCGGTCAGTACGGCTTTATGGCGTTACCAAGAGTGGGCCACGAAGTGATCGTGTCGTTTCTGGACGGCGATCCAGACCAACCCATCATCACCGGCCGCACTTACCACGCCACTAACACACTGCCCTACGCCCTGCCCCAGCACAAAACACGCACCACTCTCAAAACCCAGACCCACAAGGGCGAAGGCAGCAATGAGCTACGCTTTGAAGACGAAGCCAACAAAGAACACATCTACGTCCACGCCCAGAAAGATCTGGACCTGCTCACGGAAAACAATCGCACCGAAGTCATCAAAAATGACAGCCATCTGACCGTTGAGAACGACCGCTTCAGCCACGTCAAAGGCAACGATCACACAACCGTAGATGGCGAACACCGGGAAAAAATCGGCGGCGACTGCAGCCTCACGGTTAACGGCAGCCACCACAGCAAATTCGGCAAAGCCCAACTCATCGAAGCCGGCAACGAAATCCACCACAAAGCAGGCCTGAAGATTGTTATTGAAGCCGGTGCAGAAGTGACGCTGAAAGCCGGTGGCAGCTTTGTGAAGCTGGATCCGAGTGGCGTAACCATTTCCGGGCCGCTGGTGCGGATGAATTCCGGAGGTGGGGCTGGGGGTGGCACCGCTGCAGCTTTGACGACCCCGGACCTGCCGCATGCCATGACTGCAGTCGGAGAAAAGACGGCTCCGGGCGGATTGGCTGATGTGGGGCAGCGCGCGGACGCAGCCTCAGTCGCTACAAATGCAACGGGTTTCGCCGCCGCCTCGGCGGCGACTGCCACTGTAAAAGCAACACTAGCGCCAACAAAAACCGTATTAAGAGAGGCTGCCAATGCTGTCAGCCTGACCGCTTCCGACTGCGAGTTTGATGAACGTGGGCGCTGCAAATTCCATCAACACGATTCAAGTAATGTAAGCCAATCAGCAGTCAAAACGAGTACAACCAGCACCTCAAAACCGAGCAGCGCAGGCAGCAAAGAAGACACAACAGATCACGCTGAGCCAGGGTTTCACGTTGTTCGAAAGGTCATGAGCAAAAATGCTTTGCTGCAAAGCTTGTATGGCGACACCTCTGCCAAGCCGGACAGTTTTGACCGCCTGAACCCCAACATCAGCGAACGGCTTCTGCCAGGTGAAATGATAATACTCGGTGACCCAAATATGTTGGAGTGCACCCAGAACGAAGCCGATTTGATGAATGTTGCCAGTCAGGTTAATGAGAGAGTGCAAACGCTGGACGAGGAAGAAGCTCAATTTCTAATCGATCATTATGATTTGCTGGAAACACTCACTTCAAGTGCCTCAACTGGTGTGGGAGCTGGCTCAGTGATGATCGCAAACCAGATCAAGTCTATCGAAATTACGTTAAGAGATCTTGAGGCGCTCCATCAGGATAGTTACAAAAAGCATGGCCACCTCAATAGTTCAGAATTTTTTGAGAAGCGCCAAGGACTTTTCAAAAGACTGAATTTCTCACTGGGGAAAATCGCTCGCAAAGGCATGTCACTGGGCGATAACCCGAAACTTAAAATCGCCCTTGGACTCTCTTCTAAAAGTATCGTGCACAATTGGAAACAATCCGGTGTCGGCAATATCCCGGGCTATGCAACCCACTACGACAAGCTGGCCACAGGCGCGAAATATGCCAAATTTGGCGGTTACCTTGCTATTGGACTTGATATCGCAGTGACTGAAATGCGGATCAAGGAAGCCTGCATAACCGGCAGGGATCAAGAATGCACTAAAGTAAAGTATAGCCAGCGTGGCCGGGTAATCGGTAGCACAGCAGGAGGCACGTTGGGGGCGACAGCCGGCCTTGCTGGGTGTGCAGCCGTTGGTTTGACAACCGCTGGCATCGGCGGGCTCGCCTGCGCAATAATCGTCGGTGGCGCAGGATCAGTAGCGGGAGGCATCGGTGGTGGTAGCGCTGGAGAGAGTGGAGGAGAAATTATTTACGAAGGTGTTTATCGTGACTGATCAAGTGGAGTTTATTTTTGCCTGCGCGATGTTCGTCGCGTTCGGGCTCATCCTTCTTTGCACGTTAATCATTATGACTGTGGCGTTTCCGAAGATTAGAGAAATTGAAAAAATTATATCAGCGGCCACCCTAAACCCATCAACTGGACGTAATTTATGGGGCGGTGATCCGTTCGGTAGACTCGTTCGGACCACCCAGGTTTTTTCGTTTTTAGCAATGCGCAACCTGCCTGGTCATTTTCGTCGCGCAGCTAGCAAAATAGGAAACGTCAACGCCGAAGTTTCTCGCTATTTATTTCTTTGGGCGTTCATACCGACTTTGGGGCTTTTTTCATTTGGAGGAATTGCCGTAAGCGTCAGTCTTATTATCAGTTGATAAACCCACTGCATGCAGCTTTGTGAAGGTGGATCCGAGTGGCGTAACCATTTCCGGGCCGTTGGTGCGGATGAATTCGGGAGGTGGGCCGGGAAGTGGGAGTGCGATGGCAGCAAAGGCACCGGAAACACCTGCATTAATTACTGCAGGTGAAACAAACCTTGCTCCTGTGAGGCTGGGGCATGATCGAAACTAATGAAAATATTGAGCCGAGCGCGCATAGCGTATGGACAACGACGGAAGGAGACTATCAGCAAGCCAGGCAGCAATTTGAAACCGGCCAGCTCGCCAACGAAACCCGTACGGCTATTTTCGTAAACACGATCCGCAACAATCGCACGTTGATGGAATACGAGTTGGCGAGGGATGAGCCCGACATGACACAGGTAGAGCAACACCTTGTCGAGCTAGAATCGCTGCAAGATAAGATGCGCGAATACGCCCTTGCCATTCTTGATCTGGCAAATATAGGCATCGCAACACCAGAATACGCACTGGCCAGCGGCCGGCAAAGCACGAGTGACGGGATCGTTCAATTAGCCAATTTTCAAAAACTGCACTGGCGCATCGGCTCGCTTACGGATGACATGAAAAACGAGGGCCACTCCTGGTTCAGCGCCCTTGGCGGCAATGGGCCGGTCCCGGCAACCGCTCTTTTGAAATACCAGACCGACATTCAGGACCTTCAGACACAACAACAAGCATTACGCCACACCGCGCAAAAAAATGCCGAAGCCCTGTTGCCGCCAAAAATGTTTGTTTGGGAACCCAACGATTACCAGATTACCCCACAAGAAACATTGGCTCGCCCAGGTATTCCGTTGCGCGAATTATCCATGCCCTGCGGCGGGTCCACGCTTAAACATTTTTCATTGCTCGACCTGAACGGCGGTAGAAAGCTTTTAGGTGAGGCGGAGAAGCTTCATTCCGCTGACGATATAGCCATCTCGATAAAAGCCGCACAGAAACCTGGCGAAGACAAAGCGTTGGAAAAACTGCTACTGGACAGCGGTGCTCAAAGGTACTCTCTGAAAGATCATTGGTTCGATAAAAAGGGACTGTTCAAACCAGAAACCTTCTGCAACGCCATCGAAACCGCCGGCGTATTGATCGAAAGAAGCGCGGAAGAACTTCTGGACTGGGGTACGCAGCTACGAAGCTTCCTGTTTGAGGCGGAAGCGAAACGCCACCTGTTGAGTTTTGACGACAGCTACACAGGGCAATTTACCCGCCTTGTGATTAGTGGAATACCCGGAGAGCTGGGAAAAACTCTGGAAAACAATCTAACAATCAATATTCTTACAGGGATTGACGGCCCAGACAGCGCCCCATCCTTTGGTGTGCGCGGCAGCCAGGCAACAGCAGGCTATACATTTGGCCAGGCCAGCATTGGCGCTGATCTGGTTTACCGCCAAGGCCAACTGGATCTAATTTCGCTCACGTTTCCAAAGCCGGAAGAAGCAACGCCAGTGACGATTTCCTACGTAACAGAAAGCGGCGGCGGCCACCTGGAACTGGGACACTTCTCTTGCGAACTGAATGTAAAGTGTTGGGGGTACGTCGGTGCTCGCATCCTGCTCAGCCGTTCCATTGGCGTAGAAGCCTCCCCAGAAGCCGGCATCCAGATTACAGGCATAGATTACAAAAACCGCGAAGCCACAGGGGCAGAGTTCGACACCTTCGCCGGAGCCCAGACCGGCCTGATGGCTCACGCTGACATGAAATGGGCGATACCAGACCGTCTGCGCAAATCCAGAAAGTGGAAGTTGATCGGCGAAGATGTCCCCAAATGGATAAGCTTAGGCACCATGAGTGCCGACTTGATCGGTTCCGGCGGCGTCGGAGCACAAGGCGACATCGGCATCGGTTTGAAAAACGGGCGACTGATTTTTTACGCTAAGCATCGCATCGTTGCCGGCCTGGGTGGTGGATATTCCATCGGATTCGAAATAGCCTTCAACGCCATCCCGCTGTGGATACAACTGCTCCAAATGGAACTTCATGACAACGGCTACCGCCGCGTCTATTGGATTGACGACGATGCGTTCAAATACCTTGGCATGTTGACTAATTTGTTTCTTTCTTCGGCCCTGAATATCTCTTTTCTAGCCACGCAGACTTATGACTTTGTTGAAGAAATCTATCGTGACTTTAACAGCGGTAAAAACGCAGGGATTATAGCGACGAGCATAACGGAAGCTATTGAAATCAATGAAGGTACACGAGTGGTTTCTGACGATCGCCCGCGAGTATCGTTGGATTCGTACAGGTCCTGGTTCTCAGGCTTGCAGCCCGAAGCAATTGGGCCAATGCTGCATAACTTGGTGTCTGAGCCGGTCACCTTCAGAGGCAGAGAAGGAGAAGAGTCTAAATCTGCAGATGAAATGCTATAGCTCCAACAAGCTTCGATCTTACAGTGTTTAAGATGGATAGCGGAATCATACTGGGTCGGCGAAATATTGCGCAAACGCTATTCCTTCATTACTGGTGAGGCTGATACTTTCTACCGCCAAGCCGCCGATGGAGGAGAAGTCTATGCAATGCTGCGGTTTGCCCAAAAAGGCAATATGTGCGGAACACTCCGAGATTGCGATTACGATCACAAGCAGTGGCTAGATCGTGCGGAAGAAACGGCATTAGCTCGCGCTGAAACCGGTGACGCGGTCGCTATGATGGAACTTTTTTCTGTTTCCTGGATGCAAGGTAATGAAAAAGCAGCGTTTAATTGGATTTTAAAAGCAGCTGAAGCCGGCGATGCAGTAGCTCAGCATTGGCTTGCTATTGGTTTGCTGAGTGAAAGAGAAATGGGCTTCTATTGGACAGAAGCTAGCCGCCGAAAAGATGTCCTGAAATGGCTCAAAGCCTCAGCAGAACAAGGGTTCCCAAAGGCCATTGAAAATCTGGCCGTCGAATATTACAAGGACGGACGATTTGAAGACTGCCACGAATGGGTCGATCGCATGGGGCAAACCGACTATTTCGACGCCTTATATAATTACGGTTTGGTCCTTATGGATGGCCCCGAGGGCATGTACCGTTATCCTGAAACTCGTTCAGTTGATGGCCTTGCAACATTGCTGGCCCTGCACAGACAAACCGGCAGTTCCGCTGTACAAAGAAGTATTGATCGACGTTTGCCAGATCTTGATCCCGAGATTGTGAATGAGGCAAGAGCTCGTTCTGAGAATTTACTCGTTGACACCCCCATACTCCACTACCTACCCAAGTTCGGTATCTGAACTCTTAACCGAAGCAATAAATTAGATTTTATAGTGCGTACATTCAAGAGCAAAACTTGAAAACCCTGAAAAACACTGGATGGACACGTTATTTCTGCGCAAACTTACAAGCTAACCAGCCGACAAGCGCCATTCATCTCGAACAGGCGGTTTATATCAGGAAATTATTAATCAATGGCTTTACCCTACTTCCTCGGCTGCCCGCAATGGCAAGACTCGGCCTGGAACACCTTGTTACCACCAGGCCAGGCACCACTGGCCCGTTACAGCCAGGTGCTGAATTGTGTAGAAGGCAACACGACGTTTTATGCCACGCCCAGCCAGGAGCAGTGCCGCCAGTGGCGCTTGCAAGTGCCAGACGATTTTCGCTTTCTGTTCAAATTTCCCCGTCGAATTACTCACGATCAATTACTGTCAGGAATAACGGCTGACACAAACGCCTTTTTGGATATACTTTCGCCGTTGAATGACGTGCTCGGCCCAATGTTCATTCAGCTGCCGGCGGCTTTTAAGCCGGAACATCTGGATCGGCTGTGGCGGTTTATGGATAAATTGCCAGAATCTCTCTCCTGCGCTGTAGAAGTTCGTAACAGCGCATTTTTTAGTAAGGGCGAGGCCGAAAAAGCGCTCAACCGCGGGCTGCGTGAACGCAACAAGGCCCGTGTCTGTCTGGACAGTCGGGCGCTCTTCTCGGCAGAACCCAGCACCGATATCATTCGCGATGCCCAGCGCAAAAAGCCGAGGGTTCCGGTTCATCTCCTGCCGGTGGACGCTCCACCGATGATCCGCTACATCGGCCATCCCCGGCTTGAGCAGAACCGTCCGTTTCTGGCGCCTTGGGTAGAACGTGTCGGCCAGTGGATTGAACAGGGCCAACAGCCCTATGTGTTCATGCATATGCCCGACAACGGCGATGCACTGGCACTGGCGCAACTTTGGAGTAGGCTGTTACAAGACCGCTTACCACAGATAGCCGCTTTGGATCTGGCCGCGCAACGGCCCCAGCTTGGATTGTTTTAATGAAAAGAACCTCGCTCACCCTTGAAAGTCTTGACTACGGGGCACAACAGCTCGCCGCTGTGGATGCGGACCTTGGCCGTATTTATACCCGCTTGGGTGCGCCGCCGCTGTGGGCTCGGGAGCCTGGTTTTGCTTCACTGGTGCACATTATTCTGGAGCAACAAATTTCCATAAAGGCCGCGCAAACCGTGTTCGAACGGCTATGTGCCCACCTGGGAGAAATGTCGCCGCAGCGGATGGTTTCAGCCGGTGAGGAGGAACTGAAGGCGTTTGGGCTAACTCGTCAAAAAGCCCGTTACTGCTTTGGATTGGCAGAGCGCATTCATACCGGAAAACTCAATTTGGCGCAGTTAGACGCTCTGAGCGATACCGAAGGGCGCGACGCGCTCTTGGCTGTCCCCGGGCTGGGCCCATGGAGCGTTGACGTATACTATCTGATGGCATTGCGCCGGCCGGATGTTTGGCCGCTGGGTGATTTGGCACTGGCAGCGGCCATGCAGGAGATCAAACAGCTGGACGCACCCGCAACCCACCAGCAACAGGTGGGCATTGCCAACGCTTGGTCGCCTTGGCGCGCCGTCGCTGCGCGGCTGCTGTGGATGCACTATCTAGACAGTCGCTAGACGCCCACGAACAAAACGCAGCGCCAAAGCGACAACGCCTCATTATTTGTATAACTTATCCACTAACAGTTACCCACAGAAGCTGTGGATAACATTGTGAGCAGGGCAAGGATAGGTCTAATGAACCCCTAAAACACAGGGCTTGCGGGGATGTGGTGTGAAATTGATCAGCTCGAGCAAGCTGATCAATTTATGTTCAGCCCGAGGCATTAATCGAACAATATCAAGCGCACTAAAGTTTCAATCCGCTTGACACAGGGGGCAATAATACAACCGCCGGCTGGCAACGCTGATTTTTACGATGGGCGTTTCGCATTCGTAGCAAGGCTCAGAGTCGCGATTGAACACCATAAATCGGCGCTGAGAAAAAGTACGCCCTTCCCGTTTTAGCCTTTTCACTCGCTCAGGATCGTTGGTAATGCCTTTCAGGCGGTAAGTCCGTTCGATCAAAACCAGAATGGCCTTGGCCAGGCGCTCGCGGGCTTCTGATGGCAAGTCCTTTGGCTTTACGGACGGCATCAAGCCCGCTTCAAACAGGATTTCCGAGCGCAGATAATTGCCCACGCCGGCGACAAACCCCTGGTCCAAAAGCAAACCGCCCAAGCCGCGGCCGCGAAAGCGTTTATCGTCAAATTGCGCGAGCACGTTTTCAACTGAAACGGTCTGGTTGACCGGATCGGGGCCCAAGCGCGTCAAATACGCTACCTGTTCCAGATCGTCAGGCCGCACCAGTTGAATGTCAGATGCACTATAAAGCCAAGCGGCCTTTTCTGACCCGATAACCGCAAAGCGGAGTTGCCGCCCGGTTTTCGGCTGGGCATTCGTTTTGCTAATGCGCCACTGGCCGTAAAGCTGGTTGTGGCTGTACACGCACCAAGGCCCGTCATCGCCGAGGGCCGAAAAAAACACCAGTACGGCTTTACCGCGGGCCTCTACCGCCGTTACCAGGCGGCCGGCCAATGTTGGTTCAAAGCTCTTGAAGCGGTCGAATGCAAAAAACACCTTGTCCGCCTTGCATTGGCCAACGGCGTTTTGAATATCGTCGACCATGCGGCGTATCTCGGGTCCTTCAGGCACTCTTATTCTCCATCACTGTTCGCCGTCGATTAAATTGTCGTCTAACCTACGGGGCTTAGGACAGAACCGATGACATCACAGCGCCGCCAACGCCTCGTCCACCGGCGTAGTGCCAGAGAGCACTTCGAATGTACGGTTATCGCAGTTGTCTGAATTCAATACCGCCAACAGTACATTGGCTACGTCTTCCCGGGGAATGTCACCTGAGCGGTCCAGGGTTTCATGAATATCGACCTTACCGCTGCCCGAATCTTCAGTAAGTGGGCCGGGGCGTACAATGGTGTAGGTTAGGCCGCTGGCCATCAGATGCTCGTCCGCTTTGTGTTTTGCTTCCAGATAATGGCGAATCTTTTCAGGGGCGTCGCCAGGCTTGTCTGCGCGCATACTGCTGACAATTATAAAGCGCTTGATACCCATTTGTTTTGCGGTGTCCATCAGATTGATGGCGCCGTTCTGATCTACGTCGACAGTTTTTTCAGGGCCGGTTTTGGGGCCTGAACCTGCGGTAAAAATAACCGCCTCACAACTGCGTAACGCTTCGCGGCAATCACCTTCCAGGTTCCCCACCACGGTTTCGGTAGCGCCTAGTTTTTGCAGATCAGGCCCCTGCTCCGGGTCACGAATCAAGGCCCGTGCCTCGTGCTCGGTGTCTGCCATCTTTTCCAATAAATGACGGCCTATCTGGCCATTGGCTCCAGCAATTAATACACGCATGATGTGATCTCCTGTTGCAATGACTTGATAATGTACCTAATGATCTCTGTGCGCCAACGCGCTCTTTCAAGGCCTGATGGAGCCAAGTCGTAACTAAGTAAGAACTAAGGAGGAACCAGGTTGAAAAGACTCTTTGCTGTTTTTGTATTGGCCGCCTTAATGGCCACTTTTTTCAGCCTTGCTGCCGAACCCGTTCCGGTTGAGCAAAAACTCATCCGCATTCACGCCAACGATGTGCTGGGCGAGTTCCCCGGCATTGAGCATGAATCCGTTGATTTGCAGGCTGTCCTAGCAGATATGGCCGAGGATCCGCTGCTGGTACTAAAGGCAAGAGCGGCTCTGTTGAAATACCCGGGTATGGCCCGACAGCTGCTAAAAACTTACGGCGGCGAGCCGGAGTTTCAGGAAATTCTGCGGCAACATGGCGATTCGGTGTTTCCACCCATCCAATATTTTGTGTCCAATTCTGTTGAATCCATTGAATGGGTGAACCGGGCTGGCACGCAATATCAGCTCTTTAAAAAATGGTTTACCGATCACGAAAACAGCTTGGCGATCGTTGATTCTGCACGGCCACTAACACCCACCGAGCGCGGCTGGTACGCGGTTCAATATATTCATACTGAAGGTCATGATTTTCTGGGCCAATTTCTGGTTAATCCTGAGGGCAAGGTTGAATGGCTTGCCAGCGAGCGTGTTCTGGAAGGCCTGAACCAGTTTTTCGCCGGTGGCCTGCGCCAACTGGAAAAACGCCATCGCATGAATGAACCCATTGGCGCCGGGGATATTGGCTGGGCGGCGCTGGATGTGGTGGTGTTCGCCAGCGCGGTGAAAGTTCTGCGTATTGGTCGATTCGCTGCCGCAACCACCCAGAATGCCAGCCGCGGCACGCGCTCTGCGGCTCTGGCAGTACGCTTCAGTCGCGGTGGCCGCTTAGTACTCAGTAGTGCCCGCTATGCCAAATGGCCACTGATTGTAGGCGCAGGCTATCTGGTTATTACCCATCCCAGCCTGATTAACGACTTCCTGGTCGAACTGGCCGACGTGATTGGCGCACCGGCCTTGCTGATTCAAATTGTTGGTTGGTTATTGCTGCTAATGCCGGCTCTTTATATTTTGCGCGGCCTTCTTTGGCTTATAACGCCTCTGTTGCAAGCTGTACTTTGGAGCATCGGGCGCCTGCTAGCGCAGCTTAGCGGTCGCAGCGCGGCCTGAGGCGGTTACGCCAATGGCTGCGAGCTAAGCTGCGCGACCTGTGTTTTATTTTGAACAAACACAAACGGGCTAGTAGCAACATGCCCCAACGCCTATCATAGCTTCCTTTCTTTTTGCCGGATGTTCTTATGCTCAGGGGCGTATTGCTAATCGCATTTGCGGCCGTGCTCTGGTCTACCACCAGCATCGTCGCTAAATTTCTGTTTGCCAGTTCTGATCTGGGAGGCCTTACCCTGGGCTTACTCCGATTAATGGTAGCCCTGCCGTTTTTCTGGCTGTTGATGCGCCGCGAACAACACCGGCTGGCCCGCCAGCAACGGCAAAACCCGACAGACGGCCCTGCGCCGCTCACCCGCCTGCGAGAAATTCCGTTAAACGCTTTGGTGCCACTGGCCGGGCTGGGCATTTTTCAAGCATTTTACCAGGGCAGCTATCTGGTGGCGGTAGATTTGACCGGCGCCGGCATTGCCACTTTGATTTCACTGTGCCTGCCACCTGTGTTTGTGGCCCTGTTGGCGGCACCCATACTGGGTGAAAAACCGGGCGCGATTACCCTGGCGGCACTGTTCGTTGCCATAGCCGGTACCGTTATGCTGGTGTTAAGCGATATGGAAACTGCGGGTACGCTACGCCTGGCCGGTATTTTAATGTCGCTGCTGGCCGCGGCGGTGTACACCGGGTTCAACCTGACCAGCCGTTACAACTCTGCGCGAACGCCGGTGTTTACCACCGCTTTTCTGTGCTTCTTCACCGCTGCGTTGGTCTTGCTGCCAGCGGTCTATTTCAGCGGTGGCTTTGCCGAAGTGCAAAACTTGCAATGGCAGCACTGGCTGATGGTGATTTACATCGGGGTAGTGCCAACCTGTATCGGCTACCTATGCTTTTTTGCAGGCATGCAGACAACGCCGGCCACCCTGGCCAGCATCATCGTTATTCTCGAACCCTTATTTGTCGCACTACTGGCATGGCTGATTCTGGGCGAGGAATTAGGCACAATCGGCCTTGCGGGCGCGTTTATACTCACCGTAGCGGTGGTGGTAGCGTCACGCTACGGTAACCAACCACGGCCAGCCAACTAACGAGTGGGCGTTAAAGGCTGACCGCGCGCATCAGTCTTTGCGCTGGTGTTCAAGCATATCGGGCTGCAGAATTTCAATCCAGTAGCCGTCGGGGTCTTTTATAAACGCCAGGCCCTTCATTTTGCCGTCATCCGGCTTTTTCACAAAATCGACGTGCAAAGCCTCGAACCGATCACAGGCCGAGTAAACATCCGGCACCGCGATACCAATGTGGCCAAAGCCCTGGGGCTGGTCGTTGCCGTTGTGGTAGGCAAAATCGTCGTCGTTCTCCGTGCCCCAGTTATGAGTCAGCTCCAACATGGCTTCGCGGCCAAAGGTGTAGGTGGTGCGATAGGCATCATCGGTCGGCACCATGCTGGCCTGACGATCATCCAGATACCCCAGAAAATACAGGGTGAACTTCATCTCCGGAAAGTCAAGTTTGCGGACCAAACGCATACCCAGAACCCGACTGTAAAAATCCAGGGATTTTTGAGGATCTTTTACTCGTAACATGGTTTGGTTAAATACGAAGCCTTCAGTTTCTGGTACCGGCTCGTGATGAAGTCCGGGCGCCTGTTCAAAGTGTTTTGGCATAATGAAAACCTGTTGGTAAGCCGCGCAATGCCTATAAGCACGCAGCCGATGAATGGCAGGTGTACAAGGTTTAATTGTGATCCGCCGAGGGCTTTTCAAGGTTATGTTAGGCTACACACTCTAAATTGGCCATGTTGCTCTTATACGCCTGACGTGAGTACTTCCGCTGTGAACCAGCCCACTGAAAAACATCAAACCTGCCCGAAAGCGCCCGAACCAATACCCAAAGCGCAGGTTGAAACCACCAGAAGACGTGCTATCAATTCAAATCGAAAGGGCACATCTGGAAAACGTCTGGCGCTATTCAGCCTTTTGTTCGTCGCGCTCACAAGCGTTGGCCTTTACACCGTTTATACCCATTTTGCAGGCAAAAGCCTGAGCTTTGACAACCGCCTGTTGGAGCCGGCTACGCTGCTGCCTCTGGCCGCTCTGCTTGCTGTTTACTTCAGCACGGACGCCCTACGCCTTCACTTTACTCTGCGCGCACTGGGGCACCGGCTGAATGCCGCGGTCATCGCCCGGCTGGTGTTTATTAATCTGTTTTTCTCAAACGTCACGCCTATGGCCACCGGCGGCGGTTTTGCCCAAATCTGGTATCTGCACAAGCACGGCGTACCCATAGGCACCGCAACCGCGGCCACTACCATCCGCACTCTGTTGGCCGTTATCTTTATTTTTTCGCTGACACCGGTGTTTCTGCTGTCATTAGAAGCATTGGAGGGACGCGCAATCAGCGGCAATGTGGGTATCGCACTGACGTTCCTCATTTTGCTGTACTTGGGGTTTTTCGCGGTGCTGTTATTGCGCACACGGTGGCTTATGGCGCCTTTGGCGAAACTACTGACGGCTTTGTGGCGCCTGAAGCTGATAAGCGCTGAAGGCCACCGACACTGGCAGTTCAAGGCCAAGCGGGAGATGCTGAGGTTTTCCGCCAGTTTTGGCGACTATCTGCGCGGCCAGCCAATGTTTATTGCGCTGTCGGTGTTATTTACCGCTGTTTTTCTGCTCAGCCTGTTCAGCTTTCCGGCCCTTTTGCTCCACAGCCTGGATTACACGGTGGACTATATAACAACGCTAGGCTTGGTGGTGGTCACAACCTTCATCATGTACTTCTCGCCCACCCCGGGAGCATCAGGCATTTCAGAAGGCGTGTTTGGCAGTTTTTTCAGCGAGATCCTGGCACCCTCACATCTTCTGCTGGTGATTGTGGCCTGGCGTTTTCTGACCATTTATCTCGGTATGCTGATTGGCCTGGTGGTCATGCAACAGGAGTTAATACGGCAGCGGCGAGCAGAACCATGAATCGCCCACGGCTTCTGAAATGGCTCTTTTACCTTTGCCTCACCGTGGTGGTTCTGCTGGTGGGCTACAAAGTATACCTGAACCTGTTTATGAAGGACTTCAATTCGCTGCATTCCAAGCAGGCAGAGCGTATTAGCGAGGCCCTGGCAAACGACCAACCACTGCGCTTCGCGGTGGTTGGCAACATCAATAACTCCATCGGTATTTTTGAGGAACGTATCGTGCCGGCGCTAAACGCGGCCGAATACGACTTTATGGTGTCCGCCGGTAATGCGGTCAGCGGCGGTGGCGAGGACAAATACCGGGCGTTGTTTGGCTCGCTGGGGCACCTGGACATCCCCTGGTTGATGACCTTTGGCGACAACGAATATGACAACTTTGGCAGCTTCCGCTTTTACGATCATTTCGGCCCGCATTTTTACAGCGTACGCGCCGGCGTCAGCCGGTTAATCTTCCTCGACAGTACCGGCAAAACCGCTTGGCAATGGCAGCTGCATTGGCTCGATGAACTGCTGGCCGAAGACACCTCCAAGGCCCGCATTATCTTTATCGGTGACCCGCCGTTACACCCATCCCAAAGTGCGCCTTTTGACCAGAGTGACGACTATCTACAGCCACCGGAATTCCGTGAGGCACTGCTGGACATCGTCAAGAAGTACGACGTAAACGCGGTCATCTCTGCAAACCTGTCCCTTTACGACGAGCAAATAATCGACAGCACCCTATTTATAACCACCGGCGGTGCGGGCGGCCTGGTATTGAATGACGACATCAGTTTCTACCACTATCTGATGCTGCAAATTGATACTGACGGCAACGTCAGCCACACGCTGCAAAAGCTGGAAGTGGGCCAGCATCCGCTTTTGAAAAAACTGGAAAGCCTGTGGTTCTTTATCTATTCGCTGTTTTACACCGGCTACCTGAATTTCTTTTTACTGATAGCTGTGTTTTCCGCCATCGCTATTAAGCTTTACGGCCTTATCTTCGTTGGTAAAAACTACTACCCAGACTACGATCTGGACGCCACGCCCTTTTTGCAAAAGCCCATACGGGTGGCCATGTTCACCAACAATTATTTGCCGTTTATTGGCGGCGTGCCTATATCCATTGCCCGTTTGCGCCGGGGACTGGAAGCCATGGGCGACAGTGTGCTGGTGGTGGCGCCGCGTTATCAGAACCAGCCGGCACAGGAAGAAAGCGTCCTGCGGGTACCAGCGCTGCTCACCATGGGCTCCAAACGCGAATTCCGCTTGGCCAATATATTTTTAAGCCGCATTCGCAAACGCCTGCGGGCTTTCAAGCCAGACATTATTCACCTGCACCACCCCTTCTGGCTGGGGTCGCTCGGGCTGTTTCTGGCCCGCCGGTTAAAAGTACCCGCGGTGTACACCTACCACACACGGCTAGAGCATTACGCGCACTTTGTCCCCCTGCCAGGCATGCTGTTTCGTAATCTGATTTCCCACGCGCTGATCAAACGCTTTGCCAACAAGTGCGACACGGTGATTGTTCCCACTTACTCGATTGAAGAATATCTGCGGATGATCGGGGTGAAAACTCCCGTTTACGTGCAGCCTACCGGCATTGAGTATGAGCGTTTTCAGGCGGTGAACCCCGCCGATGTGCAAAAATTGCGCAAACGATTGGGCCTGAAAAACGAGAAAGTGCTGGTGAGTGTGTCGCGACTGTCGAGCGAGAAAAACATCGACTTCATGATCGATGGGCTGAATGAACTGCGCGGCAAAACCGCCGTTGCGTTTCACTTTGTCATGATTGGCGAAGGCCATCAGCGTGAACGCCTGCAACAAAAGATAGACGGTCTGGGTTTACAGCAGCACATCACCCTGGCCGGCAGCGTTGAGCCAGAGGCTATGGCCACCTGGTATCAATTGGGCGACATCTTTGTGTTTGCGTCGAAATCAGAAACCCAGGGCATGGTGATTCTGGAGGCCATGGCGGCAGGTTTGCCGGTAGTGGCCGTGCGCTCAAGCGGAATTGATGACGTAGTACGCCAAGGCTTCAACGGTTTTAAAACACCGGAGAAACAGGGCCTGTGGTGCGAGCGAGTACAACAATTACTGGAACAGGATGAGCTGCGCCAACAATTGGCAGAACAGGCCCTGGCCTTTGCCAGGGACTATTCAGTCGAGCAGTTTGCCAAAGACGTGCGTCGAATTTACGGTGAAACGCTGGCACTGGCCGCCAAAAAGGCGAGACCTAGAAGGTCTTAAAGCCGCAGACCGCTAACGGCTTTTCCGATGCTCACGGCTTGCGCTGGATAAAAGCGTTGAGCCCATCAGGAACGGGCTTTTTCACCTTCCAGGCTTAGTTTGGCCTGACGTGCACGCTCGGCCTGCTTGCGTTTTTTGCGTTCAGCAACAACGCGGGCCGCATCGCCCCCTACGTGAACTTCACCCCGTTCCTCGGCCAGGCGCATTTGCCGTTCGCGCTCGGCGAATCGTGCCTTTTGGGACTCGCTTGATACGCCAGCGCACTGGTGACAGCTCACGCCTTTGTTGTACTCCGGCCGCAGCTTGTCATTTTCAGTGATCGGGCGACGGCAGGCGTGGCACTGGTCATAATCGCCACGTTCGAGACGATGATTGACCGTGACACGATCGTCAAATACGAAACATTCACCTTCCCACAAGCTTTTCTCTTCCGGCATCTCTTCCAGGTATTTTAAAATGCCACCTTTGAGGTGATACACCTCGTCAAAGCCCTGCTCTTTCATATAGGCCGTCGATTTTTCACAGCGAATACCACCGGTGCAGAACATGGCAATTTTCTTGTGTTTGGCCGGATCAAGGTTCTGTCTTACGTACTCGGGAAATTCGCGAAACGTATCTGTGGCGGGGTTAAGGGCGTTTTTGAAGGTGCCGATTTCCACTTCATACTGGTTGCGGGTATCGACCAGCACCACCTCGGGATCGGAAATCAATTCGTTCCACTGCTCGGGATTCAGGTAGGTGCCCACGATGCGCTTTGGATCAATACCTTCAACGCCCATGGTGACAATTTCTTTCTTCAGCTTGACCTTGGTGCGCTTGAACGGCTGCTCGCCGACAAACGATTCCTTGTACTCAATACCGGCGAAACGGTCATCGCTGTTAATCCAGGCCTTTACCGCATCAACGCCGTCGCGGCTGCCGGCTACGGTGCCATTCATGCCCTCACTGGCCAACAATAATGTGCCGTGCACACCTTTTTCCAGCATCAGGCTCAGCAGCGGCTGGCGAAGGGCCTGGTAGTCGTTCAGAACAGCGAACTTATACAGCGCACACACAACAACGACATCGGTCATAGCAATCTCCTGCGGGCCGGACCGTAAATCCGGAGCATGGTTAGGATAGTCTGGTATTCAAAGAGGGAGTAATTTTAGCCAATTAAGGCGATGGATCAAGTCAGGAGTGGCCGCAGCAGTGCGCTGCAGCCAGATATCACCAGGAAATTTAGCGGCTGGCAGCCAGTTCGCGTTCCACCACAGCCGACAGCTGACCCCAGCCCGGACGGGTCAGGACGATGTTATCGACCATCACAGTGGGTGTGCTGACCACTCGCAACTGCGTTGCTACTTTGGCACTTTGTTCAATGGCCTCGCGGTGCAGTTCGGTGGCCATGCAGCGGCTGAATCGATTTTCACTCAGCCCAAGGTCGCCAGCATAGCGGGTAAACGTTGCCTGCGGATCTGAAACGTCCGCCCAGGCCGACTGATTGCTGTACAACGCATCGTGCATGGGCCAAAAGGCGTTCTGGTCGCCCGCACAGCGCGCGGCTTGGGCCGCCGGCATGGCGTTGGCGTGCTGTGATAACGGCAGCTCAAAGTACACAAAACGCACCTTGCCGCTTTCCACGTACTCTTTTTTCAAGCGTTGGCTAGCGTCGGCGAAGCGGGCGCAGGCCGGACACTGATAATCCGCAAATTCCCGCACCACAACCGGCGCATCCGCTGCACCCACTGAAACACCAAATTGGTCCAACCCAGCTGGAAACTCCGGTGTACCTTCTTTTGCAACGGGCAGTTCATCGGAATCCGGCGACGGGCCAGACGTTATAAAAAACAGGCCAATCAACATGGCGACGACAATCAAAGTCATAACACTCAAGGCCAGAGAGCGTTTGCTGGCCGGTTTATGAGCCCCAGCGGAACCGCTGTGATGGCGACGTTTTGCTTCACCCATGAAAACCAACTCCGTTGCGTATTAAAGGGTTAGCAGTAGAGCATAACCGGGGATGTTGGCCTAGTCATCGAATTTGGTATATTTGACGTAAATGTAGTAGATTTTATTAAAAGGGATAAATATATGCTGGGATTATTTAAAAGCGATCCGAAGAAAAAGCTGCAAAAAGCCTACGAGGCCAAGTTGGAAAAAGCACTTCACTATCAGCGCAATGGGGATTTACGCACCCACAGCACGCTGATGTTAGAGGCAGAGAGCCTGTATGCGGAAATTCAAGCGCTCGAAAAGAGCGCCTGAATACAAAACAACGGCGCTGCTGTCATCAGCACGAGCCGAATACTTACGTTTAGCCTATTCGCCTGATAGCTGTCGAAGGCGCTGGTTAAGGCGGTTTACTTCCCTACGCATTTGCTGAACTTCATCCAGCAAATCGAGCGATACCGCCAGACCCGGCAAATTCAGTTTCAAATCCTGCTGCAGTCTTAGCGCCCGCTGTAGGCGTGTTAAAGCCATTACATCGAATTGCCAGTCCCGCGGTGGGTGGTCCTCTTCAATGGGCGACACAATGCCGTAGTTCACCAGCTTAATCACGAATTCTGCGTGGCATTCGCCACGTTCGCAAATCTCGTGCAATGTAAACACACCACCGTCGGTATCGGTAATTTCTACAGTCAAAATGCGGTCTTGTCTGCTCATCCCAAACCTCCGGTTACACGTGCAGTTTGGCGCGTGGGTTGAAGTCTTTTTCGGCGTCTGCCAGCTGTTGGTAAATGGCCAGCGTTTGTTCCGAATGCTCCTCAGGTAGCGTCACCAGCAACGTCACAATCTGGTCACCCACGTGCTTGCCAGGCAAGCCCTTGCCTTTCAGGCGCAGCTTGCGACCGCTGGAAGAACCTTTCGGTACCTTCACGCTCACCTTACCACCGACTACCGGCACTGTAATGCTGGCACCTAACGCGCCCTCCCACGGGCTGATAGGCACAGTGATCAGCACGTCGTTGCCTTCTACTGTGAACTGCGGATGAGGCGCCAGTTCCATCTCAATAAACAGGTCCCCGGCGCTGGCACCACCCACGCCGGGCGAACCCTGGCCTTTCAGGCGAATGTGCTGGCCCTCGCGCATGCCAGCGGGGATTTTGACCTTGAGGGTTTTCTGCCGCGCCGCAACCCGGCCATGCTCGTCTGCGCTGTGCACAACGAACGACACCTGTTTGTCGCAACCGTTGTAGGCTTCTTCCAGAAATAGCGCCAGGCGGGCATGAATGTCTTCACCGCGCATGCGCGTGTTCTGACGAAAACCGCCGCCACCGGCCTGCTGGCCACGGCCAAACATCTGCTCGAAAAAGTCACTGAACTGGCTGGCATCGGCTTCGGTGTAGCCACCGCGGCCAAAACCGGATTCACTCTGCCAGCCAGGGGGTGGCTGGAATGAACCGTCAGGTTGCGCGCCGTACTTGCGCAACTGGTCGTATTCGGTGCGTTTTTCCGGGTCTTTCAGAACTTCATAGGCTTCGCCGACATTTTTGAACATCTCATCGGCGTTGTCTTCCTTGCTCACGTCCGGATGATATTTCCGCGCCAGTTTGCGATAGGACTTTTTAACGTCTTCGGGAGAGGCAGACTCGCTCACACCGAGCACGGCGTAATAATCTTTGAAATCCATGGCTTTCCTCATATCGGCGCACAGCGGCTCGCAGCGGCTCAAAGATGGTTATCCTACTATCTATCATCGGCCCAAACGGGAAAATTGCAAGTGAGTTGCCGCAGCTAACCGGTTTAGCGGTGCAGGCGTTTCATCCAGGCGACCAGCATTGGCGTCAGAAGAATCAGCACGGTAATGCGCAACAAATGGTGAGAAGTGACAAAGGCCGGCTCGATACCCAGCGACAAAGCGACCAGGCTCAACTCAGGCGCCCCGCCAGGCATGTACGCCAACAGCGCAGCAGCGGCCGAATAGCCCGTCAGCGCGTAGGCCACCCAAGCGGCAGCAAAGGCGATCAGCAGCAACACCAGCGCCTGCACGAATGCAATCAACAGGTTAAATCCCACCTCCTTCAACGAGGTGCCGCCAAAGCGAACACCTACAGAAACGCCAATCAACACTTGGGCGAAAGCCACAATAAACGGCGGTACGCTGGCGTCGCTGATGCCAGTGATGTGCAGTGCCGCGGACGCTATAACTGGCCCGAACAGCAGCGGGTTGGGCAAGCGCAGCAGACGCCCCAGCCAGAAGCCAACTAAACCCGCGCCAATCAGCCACAAGGTGTCTATAAAATCGGGAAAGCTAAACCACTGGGCCAGCGACATAACCGGCGCTTGCAGGCTAACGTGACCAATAATTTGCAATAAGGGGGGAATTGCCAGTAACAGCACCAAAATACGCATGGCGTGGGTAAGCCCCACGACGCGCAGGTCAGCGCTGGTTTCAGACGCCATCAAAATCACCGTAGAAACACCGCCGGGCATGCCGGCATAAGCCGCTGTGTCGATGGAATTACCGGCTATGCGCCGGCTCATCCACACAGACACTGCCATCATAATTGCCGTACTAACCAGCATGATGCCAAGGCTGGCGGCCCACAACCTGATATCGCCGCTCATATCCGCGGTAAACGCGGTGCCCAGCATCACGCCGATTACCACCAGAACCGCTTTGCGCATGGTGGTGGGGGCTTGTAGCCGCATACCACCGAGGCTCAGCACCGTGGTAACAATCAGCGAACCCAGCAGCCAGGGCAACGGCATATGGATGACGTAAGCCACACCACCGCCGAAAACGCCCAATAACATCGTTGGCAACCGCCTGGCCGCATTCAAGCACCCGCGTTTCATGGCGCTTACCGTTCTTGCTTTTTCCACCACTTTCGCCGCTCTCTCTGCTCTTTTCACTTTATTCGTATTTAGGCATGAGTCAGCGACTTGCCGGGCAGCAGTTTTGCCATAATCAACGGCATCGTCACCAATAACGCCGCCGCGATCCACAACCCAATAGAGATACCAGACTGCCACAGAATGTTCATATCACCACCGCTGATGGACAACGCACGACGCAGATTGTCTTCCATCAGGCCCCCGAGCACGTACCCCAAAATGATCGGCGCAAGCGAGAACCCTAGCTTGCGCAGTGCGAAGCCCACCACCCCAATCACCAACATCATGTAGATCGCGGTCAAGCTTGAGTGCAACTGGTACACCCCCACAAATGCCAGAATGGCTATGCCTGGAACCAGCGCCCAGCGTGGAATGGTCAGAACTTTTGCAAACAGGCCGGCCAGCGGTAGGTTCAACAACAACAGCACGATGTTACCGATGTATAGGGAAGCAATCAGGCCACCGGCCACCTCCGGGCGTTCGGTGAACATCATAGGCCCCGGGGTGATGTTGTACAGCATCAGCGCACCCAACAGCACGGCGGTGGTGCCGGAACCAGGAATACCCAGAGTCAGCATTGGCACAAAAGAACCTACAGCTGCAGCGTTGTTGCCTGCTTCCGGAGCGGCCAGGCCGCGCATATCGCCGGTGCCAAAGGTATTGTCTTTGTCTGACAACCGTTTTTCAGTGGTGTAGGCGACCGCGCTGGCGACAGAGGCGCCGGTCCCTGGCAGTACGCCCACAATAAAGCCGATAATGCTGCTGCGGAGCATTGCCCATTTGCAGTACATAATCTCTTTCACGTGAACCATCACCCGGCCCACCGGCGGCATGTCGTCTTCCGCTTTTTTGCTGTGAGCGTGCTCCAGCATCAGCAAAATCTCACTGATGGCGAACAGGCCTATGATCATCACCACAAAGTCGACGCCGTCGTAAAGCTCTGGCATATCCAGGGTGAAGCGCATAACACCGGTGCCGGAATCAACACCAATCATAGCCACCAGCACACCCAGAACAGCACCAATGCCGGTTTTGACCGGGTCATTACCCATCATCACGGACATAGACGCAAAGGCGAACACCATCAACCCGAAGAATTCAGCGGGGCCAAACAGCACCGCCACTTCCGCCAGCATGGGCGCAAACAGCGTCAGGCCAATAATAGCAACGGTCGCGCCCACAAACGAGCTAACGGCAGAGAGCCCCAGCGCCGGCCCGGCCAGGCCTTTTTTCGCCAGTGGATAACCATCCAGTGTGGTCATTACCGCGCCGGCATCGCCGGGTACGTTGAGCAGAATACTGGACATGCGGCCACCGTACTCGGCGCCGGTGTACACGCCCGCTAGCAGAATAAGCGCAGATTCCGCCGGCAAGCCCAGCGTGTAGGCCAGCGGCATCAGAATCGCGATGCCGTTGATCGGTCCAATGCCCGGCAAAGCGCCAAACAGAGTGCCCAGCAAGGCACCCATAAACGCCAGCCCCAGGTTCAGGGGCGTAAGCGCGACATCAAAACCTTGAATCAGAAAATCAAACATGGCGCGGGCCTCAGTTAAATTTGGGCAGCCAAAGACCGGTTGGCAAAGAAATACCCAGCCCCTTAGTGAACAGGTAGTAGCTACCCACCGCCAGACACACACCTGTGACCAACGCCTTTTTCCAGGGCGCCTCGAACAAAAGTGCCAGAAGCAGCACCATCACAAAAGTGGTTATCATGAAGCCCAGGCGGGTAAACAGCATGGCGTACACCAGTAGAACAACCAGCACCGCAAGCAGCCTTAACGCAACGTGTTTGTCTGGCCATTCGCCGTTTTTGCCGGGACGAAACACCAGCACCAGCGACAAGCTGGCCAGAATGGCCGCCAACAGAATCGGGAAGGCCTTGGGCCCTACCGGTTCGTAGCTGAACAAAACCTCGAACTGCGACGCGTTAAAAGCAGCCAGCGCCGCCAGACCAATCAGGGCAATCCCTAAAATCCGGTCGGCGGCGATTCTCATTTTGTCAGCCCTACCTCTTTAGCCAGCTGCTTGAACTGTGCAACTTGCTGTTTCACGTAGGTGTCGAAGTCTTCGCCGAAGCGCGCCATCGGGAACAGGCCTCGGGCTGCACGCAGTTCGCCAAACTTCTCTTTTTCAGACAATTCTTTGAAAAGGTCTACCCAAGCGTTGTAGGCCTCGTCGCTGACGTCCGGGCCCATGTAGTAACCGCGCCAAATGGGCCATTCAACATCATAGCCCTGCTCAATGGCGGTGGGGATGTCGGCGTAAGGACCGCCCACGCGCTCGTCAGACAGTGCCGCCAGCACGCGTATCTTGCCGCTGTCCAGATGCGGGCGCAGCTCGGAAAGATCGCCGGTGAACACTTTGATATGTCCACCCAGCAGAGCAGCCAGTGACTCACCGCCGCCTTCAAAGGCTACGTAGCGCAGGTCGCGGGGTGAAATATCGGTGGCCTTGGCTATCAGAGCTGCTTTCATCCAGTCCTGACTGCCTACGGTGCCACCCGCACCGAATACAATTTCGCTGGGGCCTTTTTTGAGATCTTTCATCAGCTCGTCGAGATTTTGCCAAGGCGCGTCGGCTCTAACCACAATGGCTCCGTAATCCGCGCCCAGCGCACCCAACCAACGAACTTCGCCACCGTCGTACTTGCCGAACTTGCCCAGTGCCAGATTTACTGCAGCACCGGTACTGGCAGCCACAATCAGGCTGGGGTCGTCTCTACGAATGCCGTTAACGTGGTTGTAAGCAACCGCGCCGATACCGCCGGGCATATAGCTGACCATCATCGGGCGATCAATCAGGTTTGTGTCTTGCAGGCCGTTGGCCGCAAGGCGGCAGGTCAAATCGTAACCACCGCCAGGTTTGGCCGGAGCGATGCACTCGGTGGCGCCGGATTGGGCAGCGGCATTGCCAGAAACCAAAGCCGCGCCCATAACAAGCGGGGCCGACCAGCGCAGAAAAACGGAATTGAGTTTCATAAAAGACTCCCGTGTCTTTGTTGTCCACAAGGGTGAGACTGCACCTTCTTGCGGTTACTATTGTTTGTGACGCTACTGATACTAGAGACCTAACCTGTCATCAACCTGTCAGACCTCTATAATTATCGTTGTCACTCTCACCCAATATGAGACACCGTCCCAATGCGCCTGCTTATCGTCGAAGACGACCCGCTGATTGCCGTTTCCCTGACCCAGAGCCTGGCGCCGCTGGGCAATACGGTTGAGGTGTTTCATCGTTTAAGTGAGGCCCGCACGGCTCTGGCCCACAGCCAGTTTGATTTGGTGGTATTAGACTTGGGCCTGCCCGATGGCAGTGGGTTGGCGCTGCTAACGGAAATTCGCAACCGCGGCAACGCCACGCCCGTGTTGATTCTGACTGCCCGCGATGGGGTGGCCGAGCGCGTACAGGGACTAGACGCCGGCGCCGACGATTACCTGACCAAACCTTTCTCGCTTCCAGAATTGCAGGCGCGGGTGCGCGCTCTGATGCGCCGCAGCCAACAGCGCACCGACAACCGCCTGCGCTTTGGGCCGCTGTGTTTTGATCAAAAATCAGGCGACGTGACCCTACACGGCGAACGCCTAGACTTACCGCGCAGAGAACTGGGGCTGATGGAAGGGCTGCTGCTGCACGCCGAGCGCATTGCGCCACGGGAACAGTTAATTGACCGACTGTTCGGATTCGGCGAAGTCGGGCCCAATGCCCTGGAGGTTTATATCAGCCGTCTACGTAAGCGCTTAAGTGGAAGTGGTGTGCGTATTCGCACTCTGCGCGGGCTTGGCTACCGGCTGGAGGACGACCCAGAGTGATCGTGATTGACGGCACGCTTAAGCAACGCCTGGCCGGCTGGTTGTTGGCTGCCGTGGGTCTTTTGGGAACTTTCCTGTTGATTGAAGCCTACACCAGCGCTCAGCGTGCCGCTGGCCGGGCCTATGACAGCCAGTTGCAGGCTGCAAGCCTGACCATCGCCGAAGCCGTACAATGGCAAGATGGCGAACCGATAGTGGAAATACCCGCCGCTGCACTCCAGATTCTGGCCACCGATCATCAAGAACGGGTGTTCTACACTCTCTTGAACGCCGCAGGCCAGCAGATAACGGGTAATCTGAATCGCGCAATGGCAAAGAGCCTGGGTGACGCCTTCAGCACGAACCCCATGTGGAAATTCGCCCAGAACCGTGGTGTACGCATTCGCCTATACGGCCGGGAACTCAGATCCGCAGGCTGGGAATCCAGCGAACCGGTGCAAATCTGGGTGGGCCACACCATGTCGGGCCGCGAGGCGCTGGCCAAAGAGCTCTTTTTAGGCACCCTGACCCGCTTTTTGGCTATGGTTGCCCTGACTGCACTGCTGTCCATATTGGCCATTCGCATGGCGTTACAACCTGTGCGTCGCCTGAGACGAACTCTGCTCCAGCGCAAAGCCAACGATGTCAGCCCCGTGGGCGCGCAAGTGCCTGGCGAACTCTACGAATTGGTGGAAACATTGAACGTACTGTTTGAACGCCAGCGCCAGGGCCGCAATACCTTACTGCGATTTACCGCAGACGCCAGCCACCAGCTGAAAACCCCATTAGCGGGCCTGCAGAGCGTCAGCGAACTGGCACTGCTGAGCAACAAGCCGGAAGACTGGCGCCAAGCGCTGCAAACCGTTCACGACAGCAGCGAACGCACCAGCCGACTGGCTGGTCAGCTGTTGAGTCTGGCACGCCTGCGCCACGGCACGGGCGAAATACACGCCAGGCTCAACCTGACCGACCTGCTGCGCGAGACCGTGATGGAATGGGCGGAGCGCGATACCGCACAAAATCATGACTTGGGTCTGGCCGTAATGCCAGACAGTCCGCTTGTTATTTCGGGCGAACCCTGGTCGCTGCGGGAAATGATCGGCAATTTGATCGATAACGCTCTTCTCTACACCCCCGCCGGCAGTGAAATCACGCTAGGCCTGAAGCAGTCTGCAGGTTTGATAACACTGAGCATTCAGGACTCCGGCTCCGGCGTTAGCAATGCCTTGCTTGAACGACTACACCAGCCCTTCGAACGCGGCGGGCGCCAAGACACCGCAGGCTCCGGCCTGGGCTTGGCCATTGTGGATTCCATCGCACAAGCCCACAACGCAACCCTGCAGATGCGCAGCGAACCTAGCCAGGGTTTGTGGATTGGCGTTCAGTTCCCTGTGCTGTCATCCACGCAGCAACATTCGCAATCAGAGCAAACCTGAAATGACACCATACCTGCGCGCAGGCATAATTCTGCTGTGCCTGCTGCCCATCGTAGCAACCGCACAAAACCCAACACCGCTCATTATCGAAGCCGCCCTGGATCTGAAAATTTTCACCCCTCTGCTCGAAGCGTTTGAACAGGCACACCCGGATATCGCCTTGACCTATTACGACCGCTCTACCCTGGAGGTCAACCAGCGGGCTCAAAATGCCGACCCGGCGCCTGACGTAGTAATCAGCTCCGCCATGCCCTGGCAAATGGCTCTGGTGAACCAAGGCTTGGCGCAACCGCTGGACAGCGACGCCGCACGCAATTGGCCGGCCTGGGCCAAATGGCGCAACGAAGTGTTTGGTTTTACCTTCGAACCCATAGTGACCGTGTACAGGCTTGAACTGGCGCGCCACATGATGCCACCAACCACCCACGCAGATGTGCACAAACTGCTCAGCACTCATCAGGACTTACTGCGCGGGAGGGTCACCACTTATTCGCCTACCGGCAGCGGTATCGGCTTGATGCTGTTCCAACAAGACGCCCGCTACTCACCCCGATTCTGGGATTTGGTTGCTGCCATGGGCGCAGCCGATATGAGCTTGGAAAACAACACCCAGGCCATGCTTGACGGACTCACCGATGGCCCCTATTGGTTGGGCTATAACCTGCTGGGGTCCTATGCTCTGCAATGGGCTCGTAGCCACCCGGAGCTGATCGTGCAGATTCCCCAGGATTACGCCCTGGTGATGATGCGCATGGCCTTTGTGCACCGGAACGCGCCCCATGCAGAGGCCGCAAAAACCTTCATGAACTTCTTGCTTGGCGCCGAAGGCCAACGCGTGCTTGCCGGCGACACCCCACTGTTTAGCGTACTGCCAGAAGTCACCGGGCCCTACACCGCCCAACGCCTGCGCGACCAGATTGGCGAACGGCTTTACCCCATTCCCATTAACGCGTCACTACTGGCGTTTGATGATCCCTTAAGGCGCCGGTTATTTATGCAGCGCTGGGCGCGGGAGATAGAGATTCTCAAGCCATGAATTCCTCTGCCCGCTAACGTATGATAAATCCGCGTTTATTGGTACCGCAGTTAATCTGCTCAATTATTACCTCAGGAGAACCCGATGATCTGGATTGTCTATCTTTCTGGCGAAATTCATACAGACTGGCGCGAACAAATTCAGGCGGGCGCAGCAGCGGCTGGCCTGCCCGTGGAATTCACTGCTCCGGTCACAAACCACGAAGCCAGCGATGCGGCGGGCGATATGCTGGGCAAGCCCGATGTGGCGTTTTGGCGCGATCATCAGTCATCCAAAGTGAACAACATTCGCACGAAAACGATGCTGGAGCAGTGCGACCTTGCAGTGATTCGCTTCGGTGACAAGTACAAACAGTGGAACGCCGCCTTTGACGCCGGGTTCTGCGCCGCCATGGGCACGCCTTACATTACCCTGCACGGCAACGACATTGTCCACCCGCTGAAAGAAGTAGACTCTGCCGCCATGGCATGGGCACAGACGCCTGAACAGGTGGTTGAGGTTTTGAAGTACGTGACCACAGCTTAGTAAACACAGGGCCACCTTATATATCGACTCGATGGCAAAGCCGCAGACGTAACTTACGCCGCCCTTTGCCTCGCACCTGATGAGTCAAACTATGTCACAGGCATCGAGTTAAACATTGAATGTGGGCTGGAAATATGTGGTGTCACCACCCGCGAGCCGAACCGTACGATGCTTGTTTGCAATCTGCTGCTGGCCGTCATTGTGTTGGGAGCAGGTGGAAACCCAAAGATGTGTGGTGATAAAAGGTCTAATCCTCCTGTAACTCGTTGGCCAATGATTTTTACCAACGGTCAAGCTGAAGACCGTGCTGTTTGAGATAGGAGCCATTATCCGATAAATAGCGTTGAGTTCTCTTCTCATAATACTCAGGGTGAGTGTCTATTTTGACTGCTTTATAGCGTCCCACTTCGATGGCGGTCTCACCCCAATTCATAATCCATAGGACAACCGTGCCCCCGGGGGCGAGCCCGAGAACCAAGTCATATCGAGGCAAGTTATGTAGTTTGCCCCACTTATGCACGGGCGCGGGTTGTTCCATGCGCTCGCGCAAGGCATCCGGGTCAGGGATGTGGATCAGCCGGGTATAGGACTGTTGTTCGGCTAAGGAATACCATGTTACGTGGATATAATCGGGCATGGGCTCCAATTCTCCCCCCCCCGTTCCTCGGCTTTTCCAGCAACAGCTAGTGATGCCTACCGGCCACCACCAGGCTCGCTCACCTGTCGCTTCAAACCGTAATCTTTTGACCCAGGCGTCGTAATGACGTGGGACAGCTACTCGAACGCCGTACGTTACAGGGCGATCCCATTTGGGAGTACTCGCTATGGAGCAGCCGCCCGACAACACACTCATAAAGAGTATCGTTGCAAACATCACGAACCTTTTCATCATTTGAGCCCCCTGTTTGGATGTATGTCCCGCACGCCACCGGGTGCGGGTTTGAATGGAAAAAGTGGTCCGGCGGTCTGATAATGGGCCGAGTGATGAATGTAGCGTTGGCGAAGTAAGGCTTCTTCTTTGGGCATTAATTGCAGTGGATGACCTTCGTTGATGTGACGAGTGATCTGGGTGGCGATGGGTTGGAGTTCGTCAGATAATGAAAAACCGATATCTGTTGGTTTCACGGTATTCAGTGGCACACCCGCATCTTTCGCCAACCGATACAT